>ERZ1292632.96-Hain-H43-01um-R2-96-length-84191-cov-8_pt1 | contig 84191 bp, 81 predicted proteins | sample MGYA00564407_ERZ1292632 | MGnify/ENA primary metagenome ERZ1292632 (study PRJEB36523, sample SAMEA6512637) | groundwater metagenome | collected 2019-01-08 | study: AquaDiva: Metagenomics assemblies of 32 groundwater samples | reverse complement strand
GTAGAATTTCCCTCTCCAAAAGGGAAGACCGAGGTTCGATTCCTCGTGGGCCCGCATTTTTAAATAGACTTATTTTTATAGGTTATTTTTTTTGACGCGTCAAACCATTTTATTTGTTTATCGCGCTTAAACCACGTCATCTGACGTTTGGCGTATTTTAAAGTTTCTGCTACGACTTTTTCATATGTAGGGTTGAAATATTCAAAACCAAATTCACTGAATCTTTTATTAGATATTCCAGTTTTCTTTAGTTTTTTTATTTCATTCAGCAGACCAGCTTGAAACATTTTCTTAACTCTTTTTTTTACTTTCTTTTTTAACTTATCAGAGGTTAGATATAAACCTATTTTTATAAATTCATACGGAGGTATTGTCTCCGTGATTGGGGGAACTTTGCCCAAGGCTTTGGCTATCTCAATCGCCCTGATTAATCTGACCTTATTTTGGGGGTCTATGTTATTTGTTCTTTCTAGATCTAATTTTTTTAAGGTGCTGAATAATGCGATCGCAGAAAGTAGTCCCAATTTTTTTCTTAATTTTAAATTTGGCGGAACTTCCGGAAAAATAACGCCTCTAGTTATTGCCTCAATATAAAATCCTGCGCCGCCACAAATAATTGGGGTTTTGCCACGAGCAATTATTTCTTTTATGATCTTGAAAGCCAGTTCTTTATATTGAGCGATGGTAAAATTAGTTTTCGGATTGGCCACGTCAATTAGATGATGAGAAATTCCCCGCATCTCTTTTTTTGTAATTTTACCAGTGCCAATATCCAGTTTTTTGTAAACTTGCCTGGAATCAGCGGAAATTATTTCTCCGCCGACTTTTTTAGCAATTTTTACCGCCAGGGCGCTTTTACCGGTGGCCGTTTGTCCCAGAATCACAATAACCTTAGGTTTCATATATTTACCATTAAAATGTCAAAGAGACTCTTTGACATCAATTTCCCTTAATTATTCGAATATCCGCGCCGATAGAATTAAGTCGCTCTGCAATTTCTTCATATCCGCGATTTATCATATACACATTTCGAAGAATTGACGTACCACTAGCTCCTAACATCGAAATGAGTATAACCATCGAAGGACGTAGAGCTGGCGGACAGACGACTTGAGCTGCCTTGAGTGGCGTCCCACCGTTGATATAAAGGCGATGCGGGTCAGCCAAAGTTATATCTGCTCCTAGACGGTTTAATTCAGTAAGATATATTGCGCGATTTTCGTAATACCAATCATGAATCATTGTTTGACCTTTGGCACATATCGCGATCGGTACAAAAAATGGAAGATTGTCTATGTTTATTCCTGGATAGATGTTGGCGTGTATTTTATCTTTTAAAGCTTTTAATTTACTGGGAAAAATTTCAATATCCGCAAGTTTTGTCCTACCGTTATCTGAATAATAAGTTTTTGAAATTTTGTATTTTAAATTCATTCTTTTTAATTTTTCCATCTCTAGAGACAAGAAGTCTATCGGCGAGCGAGTCACAGTTATGTGTGAATCAGTAACAACCCCAGCCGAAATAAACACCATCGATTCAATGGGATCTTCACTGTTTGAATATTCAACATTTTTATTTATCTCAGCTATTCCATAAACAGTTAGAGTGGAAGTGCCAATGCCTTCAATTTTTACGCCTAATACCTCTAAAAAGAAACAAATTTCTTGAACCATATAATTATTACTCATAAAACTTATGGTCGTCTTTCCCGGAATCAAGGCGGAAGCAAATAAAATATTCTCACAAGCTGTTTCCCCAGCCTCATACATCACTATATTCCTGGCAGGCTTAAGTTGCTTTACACTCACATCGTAGCTTTTGTTTGTTGTTTTTATTTTTACCCCAATCTCTTCTAACGCATATATATGAGCGGCAATAGTTCTTTTGCCTAAATTACATCCATAGGCATGGGGAATAGAGAAGGAAAATAGTTTATGAATAAGCGGACCTATAAGCATTACAACTGAGCGGGTTTTAATGGCTGATTCAATATTAATATTTTCTAAATTAAATTTCTCCGGGGGCGTAATTGTCAAAGTATTTTGATTAAGCCATTTTATAGTAACTCCGATGCTCTCTAAAATTTCAATTACCCGATAAACTTCTTCAATCCGCGCGATGCCATGCAAAGTCGTCACTCCACTGTTTAAGAGAGAAGCGCAAAGAAGTCCAACCGAGCCATTCTTGGAAAAATTTGTTTTAATCGTTCCACTTAGTTTCTTTTCTCCATTAATTTCAAAATCAATAGAATCATTTATGGAAACTATTTGGTGGTTCAAAACATTACTTATTTTCAAAAGCAGTTCGGTCGTGAAATTTTGTTCTCCTTTTTCCATTCGAGGAACAGAACTTTGAGAAGTATTGAGCGCTCGGGCGAACTCTTCTTGAGTCATTCCCCGATGCTCGCGCAACTCCTTGATAAAATAGCCTATTTTTTGCTGTTCGGTTTGGGTATCTTTTTGTTTCTTTTTTTTCATCTCAAACAGTATATCTCATATATGAGATAACACAAGTACCAATCTTACAGACGATGTGGATAACTTTAGTGCCCAGAGAGAGAATCGAACTCTCATGATGTTGCCATCAATAGATTTTGAGTCTATCGCGTCTACCAATTCCGCCATCTGGGCTTCTCGCAAACTGGGTGTTTTCCCCATTTACACTTTACTAAAATTTTATGTTAAAATCAATCTATGTCTAATTTATATTCCAATTCAATTTTTTGGATTGATACCGATAAGATAAAACCAAACCCCTTTCAACCGAGGCGAGATTTCGACATTGTTCGCTTGCAAGATTTAGCAGACTCTATAAAACAATATGGAGTGCTTCAGCCCCTGACAGTTTCTCGTCTAGAAGTGGAAAAAGAAGCCGGACTGGTGACTGAATATGAACTTATTGCCGGAGAACGCAGACTGCGCGCGGCTATTCTAGCCCAAGTGTCCCAAGTTCCAGTTATCATCCGCACAGGAGACACGGCCATTATGAAACTGGAATTGGCAATTATCGAAAACTTGCAACGTGAAGATTTAAACGCAGTTGATCGCGCTCGCGCTTTTTTTCGGTTGGCAAGTGAATTTAAGTTTACACACAATGAAATTGCAAAAAAAATAGGCTGGAGCAGGGAATATGTGTCTAATTCTTTACGTATTTTGACTCTGCCCCCCGAGATTTTAACCGGTTTGTCGGAAGGCAAGATTACGGAAGGTCATACTCGACCGATATTGATGCTGGCTGACCATCCGGAAGAGCAAATGGTCTTGTTTAAAGAAATTGTGTATAAAAAAATCACTGTCCGCGAAGCGGAAAGGCTGGCTAGAAAAATAGCTTATGATCGAGTACGCAAGAAAGAATTCATACCCGATCCGGAGATAATTGAACTGGAAGAAGAATTTCAAGAAAAATTAGGGACTCGCGTCCATATAGATAGAAAAGAACTGGGTGGACAAATTAAAATTGATTTTTTCTCCACGGAAGATTTACGTGAGATTTTAGATTTAATAAATAAATCGGAGAGCGTAAAAAATCCAACTGAAATGCTTGAAAAGCATATTGCGAAAAAAGATATAAACGGAACGATTGAATCGGGAGATGGATTTAACGTTTTAGTGGCCAATGAAATGCCAGTCGATGACAGATCGAAAGAAGAAAAGAAAGAAGATGACACAGAGTTATACAACATTTCTAATTTTAGCGTCTAAAATTATTCAAGAACGTCCGAAAAATTTGAGCCTATTAAATAAACTGTTTTTTTCCAGATACGATTTTATGTGTTTTCTGGCGACAGTCGTTTTCGTGTGTTCTAACCATTTGCTAGACGGGTGAGCATTTTTTCTTGTAATTATTTCCACAATATCTCTGTTTTTTAATTTTAAAAAAATATGAGATATTTTGCCGTTGATTTTTGTTTCAGAAATATGATCGCCGATTTCCGAATGGATTGAATAAGCAAAATCTATTGGACTTGAATCTTCTGGTAAATCAATAACATCTCCTTCTGGAGTAAAAATAAAAATACGATCATTAAAAAAATCCATTTTTAAATTATCCGTAAAAGTTTCTGGATTATCCGGTGTATAATTTAAATTTTTCAATTCTTCAATCCATTTAAATTTTAATTTTTCATTATTATTAATTTTCTTATCATCTTTTTCTCGGTAAGAAAAGCGCATGAGGACACCGTAGGCTGCTTCTGCGTGCATTTCTTTTGTTCTTATTTGAATTTCCACGGTTCCACCTGAACCGGTAAAAATAGTAGTGTGCAAGGATCTATAACCATCCGGTTTAGGAAGCGCGATATAATCTTTTATCCTGCCGGGTAGTGGATTCCAGATGGAATGGATTATTCCCAACACCCTATAACATTCTTCTACACTTTCAACGACAACACGAAGCGCCACTATGTCGTATATTTTTTTAATATCCATATTATACTTTAAGAGTTTTTTCCATAAACTATACTTGTATTTGACTCGATGGTTAATTTCAACCACTTTGATTTTATTTTTTATTAATTCTTGTTCTAGCTCTTTTTGTACTTCGGTTAGATATTTTTCATATAATTCCTTTTTTCCTTTTATTATTTCATTTATTTGCGCGTATTCTTTTGGATAGGCATAAGGGAAAGCGATCTCTTCTATCTCGCCTTTTATTTTTCCCATTCCGAGACGATTGGCCAATGGCGCATAAACTTCTATTGATTCTATTGCGATTCTTTTCTTTTTATCTTCTTCCAAGAATTTCAATGTTTGCAAATTATGGAGTCTATCGGCAAATTTTATAATAACCACCCGCAAATCACTGGCCATTGCGACAAAAAATTTACGTAAATTTTCCACATATCTTTGATGTCCTTGATATTTTAAAGTCCCTAATTTTGTCACGCCATTTACTAAAAAAAGTACTTCAGAACCAAATTCTTTTTCTAATTCTACGTCAGTTATTTTTGTATTTTCTAAGACATCATGTAAAAGACCACTAACGATCGTCTGCGTGTCCATTCCAAGTTTTGATAAAGTTTTCGCAGTCTCAAAAACATGATTAAAATATGGCTCTCCACTTATTCTTTTTTGTCCTTCATGGGCACTTTCTGCAAATTTATAAGCTTTTATTATAAGTTCTTCTTCACTCTCATTTATTTCTTCCTTAAGGTCTATTATTTCTTTTACGGAAGCCATATTCACATAGTATAGTTTTAATAACAAAAAGCAACATTTTTATTTACATTTTTATATTTCAATTTTTGGTATTTTATGGGGGTTATGCATAAGACAGGCTTTATTCGAACAACGTTCAGGAATAGTTTTAGTGCCTTCCATCATTAATGAACCGCATTCTCCGCAGGTCCGACCGGTGGGTTTTGCTTTGATGGCAAATTTACAATCTGGATAATTAGAGCAAGAATAAAAAATCCCAAATTTTCCACGTCGCTCGGAAATATCTCCTTTTTTACACAGAGGACAAATTACCCCGGTTCTTTTTTTTGCTTCTTCTGCTTCATCATTTTTAATGAATTTGCATTTTGGATAGCGAGAGCAAGAAATAAAAGTGCCAGTTCCATCACGCCTTTCTTTCACCACCAGTTTTCCACCCCCAGATTTACCTTTTTTTTCTCCACATTCTGGACACATTTCCCCAGTTTCTTTGGGGCCTTTTAATTCTGTGCCGTCAAGCATCAGAGCTCCAGCGCAATCTGGGTATTTGGAGCAAGAATAAAATTTACCTCCGCGAGAAAGCTTTATAATCATTCTGGATCCGCATTTTGGACATTTTATATTCTCTCCCGCATCGCCTAAGTTCGTGGCTTTTTCCAATTTATCTTTTGATTTTACATCTTTTGAAAACGGTCCATAGAAATCTTTTAGTGTTTTTTCATATTCCCGCTCACCTCGAGAAATTTCGTCTAGCTCATCTTCCATTTCCGCGGTAAAAGTGTCAGAAATATAGTTAGCAAAATGTTTTTCTAAAAAATCTGAGACAACTTCGCCAACATCGGTTGGGAATAACGTCTTGCCTTTTTTATCAACATAGCCTCTCTCTTCAATTGTTCTCATAATAGACGCATAAGTGGACGGTCGGCCGATTCCTCTGCTTTCAAGTTCTTTAATCAAGCCGGCCTCGCTATATCTATCTAGCGGTTCAGTAAATTTCTCTTCATTTGCCAGATTTAGCAATTTCAATTCTTCCCCAACTTTACATATGGGCAGTTCCACATCATCACTTCGCGCATCATTATCCACTTTAAGCCATCCCGGAAAAAGTAAACGAGAACCATTAGCAGAAAAATCTGGAAATTTAAAATCTATTGCGGAAGCCTTGCTTCCGCCAGCTGGCGGAAGCAAGGCTTCCGCAACTTTAACATTTGCCGAAATTTTTGTTTTTAATAATTTCGCATCAGCCATTTGGGAAGATACAACACGCTCCCAGATTAATCTGTATAGTCTGTTTTGATCTTCATTGCCAGCGATAATATTCTCTATATGAGTGGGACGTATTGCTTCATGAGCCTCTTGAGCATTTTTAGATTTAGTTTTATAAATTCTCGCTTCAACATACTCAGTTCCATATTTATTTTTAACAAGCGCAATAATTTGCGCTTGAGCGGTTAGGGACAAATTTGTGCTATCGGTTCGCATATATGTAATATGCCCAGATTCATAGAGCTTTTGAGCTATTTGCATCGTGCGTGAAGGGGAGTAACCTAGGCGTGAACTTGCAGTCTGTTGGAGAGTCGAGGTGGTAAAAGGCGCGCGCGGTGAACGTTTTTGTTCGGATTCTTTTACTCCGCTCACCAGCCATCTGCCAATTTTTCCTTCAGCCATTATTTTTTGAACCAATTTTTCATCCCGTGGTTCAAGAGAACATTCCAAAGTTATCTTTTCTGTCTTAGGGGTTTCAAATAAACCAAAGATTCTCCAATATTTTTCCGGAATAAAAGATCGAATTTCACGTTCCCGTTCCATAATTATACGGAGCGCCGGGGATTGGACACGACCAGCCGAAAGTCCATATCGCACTTTTTTCCAAATAAGCCCGGAAAGATCATAGCCCACTAGACGGTCTAAAACTCTGCGCGCTTCTTGAGCTTTACGTAAATCCGTATCAATCTTTCGAGGATGTTGAAGAGCCTCCAGAACTGTTTCTTTTGTAATTTCATGAAAAGTCACTCTTTCGATCGGCGCTTTTACTTTTTTATCTTGTTTCAAAAGTGTCTCTATATGCCAAGCAATAGCTTCTCCTTCGCGATCAGGGTCAGTCGCCAGCACTATTTCATTCGCCTTTTCAGCTAATCCTTGCAATTCGCGCACAATTTTTTCTTTCCCTCGAGAAATTTCATAACGGGGGATAAATCCCGCTTCTATATCGATTGCGGTTTTATTTGATTTTGGCAAATCACGAATATGTCCGACAGACGCGCGCACGACAAAAGAATCTTGATCTGTTTTCACCGAAGTTCCAGCAGACAAGTATTTTTCAATAGTTTTTGCTTTTGAGGGTGATTCAACAATTAATAATTTCATAGCTCACCAAGTATTACACAAATTTATATTCTTTTGCAAATAAACATATAATTAAACTAATCTAATTTCTCCAGATATTTTTCTGCTGAAAAATTCTGTTGAGCTCGCCTCGCACCGTCGTGCTCCGGCCTTGCGATTAGGTATTTAACCTAATCTCACCCATTTCTTCCTTTATCAAACCCTTGATTTCCATGACAGACAGTAGGGCATTGGCTGTCGGTGTCGGCATCTTCATCGAGCGTATCAAATCATCTCGAGAAATTGGTTCCCGCAGTATTTCTACAACCTTTTTTTCTTCGGATGATAAATCTTCGAAAAGTCTTTTTTGTTTTTCCTCATTTTTTTCTTGTTCAAAACCGAGCGCTTCCAGTACGTCTTCCGCGCTTGTGACGGGAGTCGCGCCTTGCCGGATTAATTTATTTGTGCCTTTTGAATTTAGAGAAAAAATCGATCCCGGCACAACCAACAAGTCTCGGTTATATTCCGTTGTTAGTCGAGCTGTGATGAGAGTGCCGGACTTTTCTTCTGCTTCTATTATTAACACGGCTTTTGAAATTCCCGCCATTAACCTATTACGCATTGGAAAACTCCATTGAGTTGCTTTGAAATCAGGTTCAAATTCCGAGATTAGACATCCGCCATTTTCCACCACCTCATTCATTAGTCGAATATTCGTTTTTGGGTACATTGCTTCAATCGAAAGTCCAGAACCCGGAAAAACCACTGTCTGCAGTCCTGTTTGCATCGCTTTTTTGTGAGCAATGGTGTCTATCCCCATTGCAAAACCAGATACTATCACTATCGGATAACCTTTTAAACCAGCAATTATTTTTTCGCAAGCCTCGCGTCCGTAGGATGTGAATTTGCGCGAACCAACAACACCAAGGTATATTGAATTGGGTGATGGCAATTCGCCGATTATCCAAAGATTTTCGGGAGGTTGGGGAATTTCCAAGAGCGCTTTGGGAAATTTATTTTTTGGTAGTTTTTTGATTTGCATAAATGAAAAGCGAGAAATAACTTTTTTAAACCGCACATAATTTTCTGCTGAAAATTTGCTATGCTCGGCTCGTCAGCCTGCGCAATGCTTTTAAAAAGTTATTTCTCGCTTTTCATTATATCAACTTTCGTATATAATAAACACATATGCTAGACATAAAATTCATTCGGGAAAATAAAGACATCGTCCAAGAAGGCGCTAAAAAGAAACATTTAGATATTGATGTCGCCAAGCTTATTGCGCTTGATGATGAACGCTTAAAAGAGCTCAAAGAAGTAGAAGATTTGCGAGCAGAAGTTAACAAAGTTTCCAACGACATAGTTCGCAATCAAGATTCTGCGCTCAAAATTCAGCTTATTGAAGAAATGCGCGTTGTGAAGGAGGAGATCAAGAAAAAAGAGGAAAAATTAAAAAAAATAATGGAAGAATGGCAAAAAATGATGTTGCAAGTGCCAAATGTTCCCGACATGTCTGTACCCGAGGGAGCCAGTGATACTGAAAATAAAGAAGTAAAAGTTTGGGGTGAGAAAACCATATTTAATTTTGCGCTAAAAGATCAATTAACTTTAATGCATAATCTTGATCTGGCGGATTTTGAGCGTGGAACAAAAGTTTCCGGCTTTAGAGGATATTTTTTAAAAAATGCAGGAACACTTTTATCTTTCGCTCTTTGGCAATTTTTTTTAGAGAGTTTGGTAAATAAGGGTTTTACCCCGATGATTGTGCCATCACTGGTCAAAAAACAAACCCTAATGGGTACGGGATATATTCCGAGCGGGGAAGATGATTTGTACAAAAATCAAGACGGTGATTATTTTGCGGGTACGGGAGAGGTTGCGACAATGTCTTATTATGCAAATGAGGTTTTAGATAAAATAAAATTTCCGATAAAATTCGCATCTTTTTCCACTTGTTTCCGCAGAGAAGCGGGATCTCATGGTAAAGATGTCAAAGGTTTTTTTAGGGTGCATGAATTTTATAAATTGGAACAAGTCGTGCTGTGTGAAGCTAATCATGAGGAGAGCGTAAAGCTTCATGAAGAAATTACAAAAAATATAGAGGATTTGCTCAGGGCTCTAAATTTGCCTTACCGTATTGTTGCCAATTGCGGCGGGGATTTAGGTCTGGGGCAAGTTAAAAAATATGATATTGAAGTTTGGGTGCCATCCCAAAATAAATATAAAGAAACCCATTCTTCTTCTTACTTTCATGATTTTCAGACAAGACGTTTAAATATAAAATATAAAGATTCTGACGGGAAATTAAAATATGCTCATTCTCTCAACAATACGGCTATTGCGACTCCCAGAATAATTGAGGCAATTTTAGAAAATTACCAACAAGCTGATGGCACCGTGAAAATTCCAGAAGTCTTGCAAAAATATATGGGAGGAAAAGAATACATTAAATAGTATGCAAAAACGAAATGTTTTAAATTCTCCGCGACTTTTGGAACTTAAAAGACATAGACGTAGAATTATTTTAAATAAAATTCTGCTTTCTTTGCTTGCGTTTCTGGTGATCTTTGCTCTAGCCGCTTATATTTCTCGTATTCCCAGTTTAAATATCAGTGAAGTGAAAATAACAGGCCATAAGTCGGTGGATGCGGAAATAATTAAAACTGCCGCGCAGAAAGAAATTATTGGGAATTATTTATGGTTTTTTCCGAAGACAAATATATTATTCTATCCAGAAAATAATCTAAAAAAAGAATTGCAAAATCAATTTAAAAAACTCAAAGATATAAGTTTTTCTATAAAAGATGGAAAAACTTTAGAAATTTCAATAACAGAACGAATCGCCTCATATATTTGGTGCGGAGTTAACTTGGTAGTCGGACTACCAAGTAATAGTGATTCGACTACCGAAGGGGAAAAATGTTATTTTGTGGATGAAGCAGGTTATATTTTTGAGGAAGCGCCGTATTTTTCCGGAGAAGTTTATTTTAAGTTTTATGGCCTCGCGGATATCGGGACTTATTTCTTAAAAGAAAATTTTAAACAATTAATTTATTTTAAAAACACTTTGGTGGCGATGGGACTCAAACCTGTTTCCTTATATATCGAAGATAATGGGGATATTAAAGTTTTTCTCTCTGCTTTTAATAAAACACCAACCACAGGACCAGAAATTGTTTTAAAAATTAGTTCCGATTTTAAAACCGTGGCAGAAAATTTAGAAACAGCGTTAGGCACAGAACCTCTCTTGTCAAGTTTAAAAAATAAATATTCTTCCCTGGAATACATTGACCTTCGTTTTGGTAATAAGGTATATTACAAGTTTCGCTAAATGATGAATAAAAAATTTTTTTCAATTTCGCCCTATTTTAATTATGAAAAATTTTTGGACAAAACTTCAAAAACCAATTTTTTGTCTGGCTCCGATGGCGGACGTAACCGACTGCGCTTTTCGGCAAATAATCGCCAAGTATGGTAAACCTGATATTTTTTGGACAGAATTTGTTTCGGCCGATGGTCTTTGTTCGGCGGGCAGAAAGAAGCTTTTGATTGATTTAAAATATTCTGAAAATGAACGACCAATAGTGGCGCAAATATTTGGTTCCAAACCGGAAAATATAAAAAAAGCGTCCGCGCTCTGTAAAAAATTAGGTTTTGATGGTCTAGACATAAATATGGGTTGTCCGGACAAATTTGTTGAAAAGCAATACTCTGGAGCAGCGATGATGAAAAATCCAAAATTAGCCCGCGAATGCATCAGGGCAGCTATCGAGGGTGGGGAAGGATTACCTGTTTCTGTGAAAACTCGGATTGGCTATAATAAAAATGAAATTGAAACTTGGATTCCGGAGCTTTTGAAAGAAGACCTGGCCGCGCTTATAGTGCATTTGCGTACTCGTCAAGAAATGTCTGATGTTCCTGCGCATTGGAATTTGATGAAAAGAATAGTAGAGATTAGGAATAAAACAAAAAAGAAAACTTTAATTTTGGGTAATGGGGATGTCATAAACACTGACGATGGAAGGAGGAAGTGTCTAGAATTTGGTTGCGATGGGGTAATGTTAGGCAGAGCTATTTTTGGGAATCCGTGGCTTTTTACTCAATGTCAAAGAGACACTTTGACACAGAACTCAATGTCAAAGTGTCTCTTTGACATTGTTCTCCAAGAAAAATTAAAAGTGATGGTGGAACACACGAAACTTTTTGAAAAAATGTTGGGAGCTGATAAAAATTTTGCCATTATGAAAAAGCATTATAAAGCATATGCTAATGGCTTTGACGGCGCAAAACTCCTGCGGATTAAATTAATGGAAACTGAGAATGCTTCGCAAGTGGAAAATATAGTTAATGATTTTCTGAGGAAAATTTGATATACTTACTAAATGTATGATTTAGCTTTATATCGTAAATACAGGCCCAAAATCTTCAAAGAAGTTTTAGGACAAAATCATATCGTAGATGTGTTAGAAAGCTCGGTAGAAACGAATAAAGTCTCTCATGCGTACCTTTTTGTCGGCTCACGCGGCACAGGTAAAACTTCGGTTGCTCGAATTTTTGCAAGCGAAATCGGTGTGTCGGTAAATGACATGTATGAAATAGATGCCGCTTCTAATAGGGGTATTGAAGACATAAAAGAGTTGCGTGATGGCGCACGAGTATTGCCCTTTGATTCAAAATATAAAGTTTACATAATTGACGAGGTTCATATGCTCTCCAGAGATGCTTGGGGCGCTTTATTAAAAATTTTAGAAGAACCGCCGAAACATGTTATTTTTATTTTAGCGACGACTGAATTTCATAAAGTTCCTGAAACAATTATTTCTCGCTGTCAGGTTTTTACTTTTAAAAAAGCTTCGGATACCGTTTGTAAAAAAATGCTCATTGAAGTGGCAAAGAAAGAAGGTTTTGAACTGGAGGCCGGGAGCGCCGAACTTTTAGCTATTTTGGCCGATGGATCATTTCGCGACGGATTGGGTGAACTGCAAAAAGTTTTAAATTTCTTCAGTCAGGATGGTCCGGGCAGGAAAATTAAGAGAGAAGAGGTGGAAAAAATAACTGGAGCGCCCAAAACAACTCTAGTGAATGATTTTATTTCCGCCATTTGTGAAAAAAATATGGAAAAGGGAATAATGGCTGTGCGAACCGCCTCATCTGAGAATCTGGATATGAGATTGTACTTTAAACTTATTGTCACAAAATTTCGTCTGGCAATAATTTTACGTTATGCGCCAAAACTTAAAAATAAAATGGCGGGAGATTTATCGGAAGCTGATCTGGAATTCTTGCAAGCTTTAGTAAAACAAGATAAAGATAAAATGTTTAATTCTTCCACATTGGCGATTCTTCTTGAAATGTACCGAAATATAGACAACGCCTTTATCGCTGAATTGCCATTAGAGCTTGCGCTGGTGAAGATAATAAGTAAAGATAGTGATGTTAAGGTTGCATAAACATTGGGAGATCGTCTAACGGTAGGACAGCGGCCTTTGAAGCCGTGAATCTTGGTTCGATTCCAAGTCTCCCAGCCATCATATGCTTAGGCGCGTCATTTTTATGGTATTATTACAAGCATGCTATCTGATTTCAATTTTGGAGATGTAAAAGCGGTTTTGGGAGTAGTTGCCGGAATAATCGCTTTTTTAGCTTACATAGTTTACATTATTTCAATATTCCGTGGCAAGACCAAACCCAATAGGGCTACCTGGTGGATTTGGGCTTTTATGGGGTTGGTGGTCGGATTAAGTTATTATTTCTCCGGCGCTGTTAATACTATTTGGGTTCCGGTTGTAGAATTTATAGGACCTTTATCAATCGCGTTGCTATCTATAAAATATGGCGAGGGTGGGTTGGATAATAAGACTGACTTGATTTGTCTTTTTGGCGCAATTTTCAGTATAATTTTATGGATAATATTCAATAATCCAGTAGTTGCCCTTGTTACTAATCTTATAGTTGATTCTTTTGCTATTATTCCCACTATCAAAAAATCATATCTGCGTCCAGAAGGAGAAGATTTTTGGGCTTGGTTTGGCACCGGATTAGCGGACAGTTTAAATATGTTTGCTGTTGAAAAATTTACCTTTGCAATACTTTTATATCCTATCTATATGCTTGTTTCCGATCTCATTATAATTGTTATACTTCTTTTAAGAAAAAAGGGTATAATACAAGACATTAGTTTTCTTAGAAAACATGATTGATTTATGAAAATATGTACTGGAAAAAGTAAAATACATAGAAAAGGAATTTTTGCTGAGGATAGCAAGGACTGTCCTTGCTACTGTAAAACATGATTAAGTTATGAAAATATATATCGAAAAAAGCAAAATACATAGAAAAGGAATTTTCGCTAAAAAAGAGATAAAAAAAGCGAGATAATTTTTATTATAAAAGGCAAAAAGGTTAATTTTTTAATTGATGATGAAAAACAAGCTCAAATTGCCGGTCTAAATTGGGTTGGGATAGGGAAAAACGAGTGGATAGATCCGATAAATCACTGTGTTTATTTCAATCACTCATGCGAGCCCAATTCCGCAATCAAAGGAAAAGTTACTTAATAATGCGGAAGCCTTGCTTCCGCAAACAATGGGAATCCTGGATTTTTAAAAGTAAAAAATAGATAATTAAATTTATGATTAAAAAAATTATTGCAAATTTAAAAGATGTTAAAAATAGTAGGGATCTCGCTGTTACTTTTGATAAAATTTTTAATTTTTCTTATCCTGGATCGACCGACTCCGGAATCAACTGGGCCTCTTTTAATGACAGTTTTCGTAGTTTAGACACCGAATCACAAACATTTATTAGTGATCCTGATTTTGAAAAAATAACTGGTATTCATTTAATTTTAGAAAATTATAAAGCTTTGGAGAATATAGATCCAGAAGATAAAAAACATTTCGAAGAGATTCTAGAAAGAAATACCCACAAAGAAAATCGTTATGATGATTTAGATTTTTTGTATGAAGTTAAAAATTAAATTAAGAAGAGACTAGGTACTGTTTTTAATAATGCGGAAGCCTTGCTTCCGCAAACAAAGAAAGTAGTTTCTACTCTTTGTAAATTATTAATAATATAAATAAATTTTTACTTATTATGTACAGAAAAGGCATTTCAGCACTTATTATTAATAAAAACGATGAATTTCTTTTAGTGAATTTAGAATCTTTTAAAGATAAATATTTTGTAGTCCCTGGTGGTGGAATTGAGCAGGGGGAAACTTTAGAAAATGCAGCGTATCGAGAGGTATATGAAGAGTTGGGTATAGCAAAAACATCTCTTCAATTTGTAGGTCAAAGCAATATCCCAATAAAGTTCAAATTTAAGGTCATTAAAATGAATCGCGATGGCAAAGACTATGAAGGTTCAGAAAGATGCTTTCTTGGATTCCGTTTTAATAGTACTGACAATGAAATAAAACCCAAAGATGGAGAGGTAAGAGCTTATAAATGGGCATCATTTGTGCAATTGAAAGATTATTTGCTTTTTGATGATCAACTAAAAGACACCCAGGAAAAAATAAAAGAAATTTTTACCGATTTTTAAAAATGTTGATATTTTTTCATTTTTAAAAATGTTAGGTAAATAACAAGCAAGTCGATAGCAAGGACTGTTCTTGCTACACCTTAAAAGACAACCCGCCAAAGACCCACCCTGTAATAGATTTTGGTTTTGATTCTAAAGAATTTGTATTTTCCATAATTTTTTTTATTATAGGTTTATAATCAAACTAATTTAGCCAATCACATTCTTTTAGTGCCTCAAGCAATTTATTAAATTTAAAACTGGGGTACCCAAAAAATAGCCTCTCGTTATAATTTTTATTATTGTGATGTATCCTTATACAATATCCTATAATTGGGAAAAATTTTTTAATTTCGATTTTGGTAATATCTCCCTTGGAAAATTTAAATTCTTTATGTATCATTTCATCACGAAGAATTAAAGAATCTTGGCTAACTTCCAATACTACGTTCGGCCATGAATTAGCCCATAGCCATCCTATCCATATCCCTCCACGAAACTTATAACTTTGGTTTGTCATATTTTAATTTATTATCTTATTAATTTATTTACCAAATTTTTTACACCTTGACCTACGGCACTAGCCACAGAATTAACTGCGTTGCCTAATCCTCGTGCAATATTTTGCACATCTTGTTTAATATTTCGATTTACTACAACAGTTGTTTTTTCAGCACCTCCGTTCATGTAAATTGGTGAAGAGGGACCAATTCCTATGCCAATACTTCCTCCGTTATATTTTCCATTTGGTGAAAAATTAACACTACCATCTACTCCAGCAAAGGGCAGTCCGACCCCACCACCTACATAGTTACTTTTACCACCAATATCATTCCAACTATTAGCACTAGAAGAATAACCTACTGACCCACCGATTGAAGCATCGTAGCCAGCAAAACCTCCACCGTGCAAACTGGTTGACACACCATAGGAACCGTCGGATGCAAATCCAACCGACCAAGTATTGCCTGTAGCTCCACCCAAACCAGCATTTGTCGTAAAGTTAAGGTTTACTGCAAACTCTCCTTTAGGATCGCTCATCGTTATCGGGTTATTGCGACCGTAGCTATAAGAATTTTGCATTTTGGGGTCAGCCAGGAATTCACTCCATCCAGACATCGAGCCCGCCCTTGACTGCGTATTTTTTCTCCAGCCGAATGCGGAAGCTGAATTCAATCCGTCCATTGTCCGGGGAGAGTTCATTGCTTGTGGATTGGAAAGAGCATTTTTGCCGTCTTTGGTTTGCCCGACTTCCCAGAAGACCGGATCTTGTGAAAGAAACTTTCCAGTATTTGAATCATAGTATCTGGCGTTGAGATAGTTTAGTTTAGTCTCCGTGTCATACTCCTGTCCAATGTATTTTCTCTGTTCCGAGAAAGAAGTTGTTTTTTGATCTAGTCTGATTGAACCAAAAGGATAATAGTCTGCAGTCTCAACAATTGCTCCAGTTTCATCGCTAACCACATTGGTTGACCCTAGATTGTCCGTCTGCACATATTCAGTTACAGCAGAAGCTCCGGTTCCCGTCACAGTGGCTATCTCTATTCCATTTGCAAAGATGTGTTTCACCACTTTGCCATTAGAATCAATGTTGTAATACTTGGAAGGATAGGTGGTAATGAGAGTGGTGGCAGAAACAGGGGATGTCTTGGAGGCTAAAATAGAAGAAAAAGGGGTTGAAATAAACAAGAAAGCTAACAAAATTGCGATTAATCTAAAGTAGGTCCTGTCTATATTAGGCTGTGGAGATTCTATTGTAGACCTATAGATCTGCAATGATTTCATCTGGTTATAATGTTAATATAAACTGGGACTGTTGAATAGTCAAGGCTATGCAGCAAGAAAATCTCCCTATATTTCTGTCCTGAATTTAACGAGTATGTTATACTAGCTTTATGGATAAGAAGTCAAAAACTTTCTTGGTTTAGATGGTTTGTTGTCTCATTAAGTTATGAAAAAAGAACTAAAAAAATTTTATGCTGGGTTAAGTAAAATACATAACAAGGGTATATTTGCCTCAAGAAATATAAAAAGGAGCGAAATTGTGGATATATTAAGAGGTAAAATTATAAATTGGGTTGTAAAAGATAAAAAAACATCTCAAGCTGGACCTAATTGGATTGGCTTAGGAGAAAATAAATGGATAGATCCTTTATATCCATTTGACAGTATCAACCACTCATGTAATCCAAATTTAGGTATCAAAAATTCCAGAATCGCAGTTGCTTTGAAAGATATAATAAAGGGAGAAGAATTATTACTTGATTATTCTACTACAGAAAGCGATCAATTATGGAAACTTGATAAAAAATGCAAATGTAGTAGTAAAAATTGCAGAAAGATAATTAAATCTATACAATATATACCCAAGAAAGTTTTTGATAGTTATATGCCTTATATCCCAAAATATTTTCAGCGAGTATATATGAAACATATTAAAATAATATGATTAAATCGTGAAAATATACATAGGAAAAAGTAAATTGCACGGAAAAGGAATTTTTGCCAAAAGAGATATTAAAAAAGGTGAGATAGTTTTCCTTATAAAAGGCCAAAAAATTAAGTTTTTAATTAATAATGAGAAACAGGCTAAAATTGCTGGATTAAACTGGGTTGGTATAGGTAAAAATGAGTGGATAGATCCAATAAAACATTGCATTTATTTTAATCATTCGTGTGAGCCAAATTCTGCAATTAAGGGAAAAGTTACTGTGGTAGCGCTTCGCAATATAAAAAAGGGTGAAGAAGTTGCATTTGATTATTCTCTAAATGAGGCAGATATTTTTTGGCATATTAAATGTAATTGTGGTTCAAAAAATTGTAGAAAAATTATAAAACCAATACAATTTTTATCTCACAAAATTTTCCCCAAACATGTATCTCATGTACTAAAATATTATAAACAAGTTTTTAAAAAATTTCATGTTTCTAATTTTAAAAAACAAAAAGATTTTAAGGAAAAATGGGTAAGTTTTATAAAAACAGATTCTAGTGTATAATATATTTATATGACTGATAAAAAGTCGAAGATTTTTTTTACAATATTTTTTTCCCTTATCATGATTTCGGTCGTGGTTACTTATTATAGATATGTAATAATAAAAGATTTTGAGATTGTTACAGACGAAGAAACATTCAACGAATCTTTACTAGATTACTGACAAAATGAATTCATCAATTCAAGCATTTATAGAGATATGTCAGTGGGATACAGCTAAGTTTTTTGTTTTTTCAGACAATGTTTTCGGACCTCTAATTTATTACTCTCATTTTTTTGCATTAATTTTGTCTATTACTATTGGTACTTTCATACTTCTCAAAGACAGAAAGTCACTTTTAAATAAATTGCTTTTTTTAATAACCTTCATGTTTTCCGTGTGGGCGATTTTCGATTTAATTTTATGGGCAACTGAAAAACCCGAATACAGTATGTTTTTTTGGTCATCAGTAGTTCTCATTGAACCTTTAATATACGCCCTATGTCTTTACTTTATAGATATTTTTTTTAATAAAAAAGATATTAGTTTTAAAAAGAAATTAGGAATATTTTTGCCACTACTGCCAATAATAATTTTATTGCCCACAAAATTTGTGTTACAAGATTTTGATCTGACAAATTGTTATAGAGATATAACCGAAGGCTTTGTGGCTGTTTATTACGTATATATGGTTGAAATTATTTATGTATTTTGGATACTACTTTTTGCGTTTAGTAAATCTTCAACTGCAAGTAAAGAAGAGAAACGTCAAATTTTTCTTATCACTTCTGGCATAATATTATTTTTACTTTCTCTTGCTTCTGGAAACATCATAGGAAGTTTAACTGAAAATTGGACATTGGCTCAAATTGGTCTTTTTGGTATGCCTATATTTATTGCTTTTTTGGCTTATATGATCGTAAAATTCAAAACTTTCAACATTAAACTGATAGGAACTCAAGCACTTGTATTTGCGCTTGGATTTTTAGTGCTCGCCATTTTATTTATAAGAAAAATTGAAAATGTTCGGGTTGTGGTAATTTTTACTTTGTTATTTGTAATCGCTTTAGGTTACGCTCTTATCAAATCTGTCAAAAAAGAAGTCCGACAAAAAGAAGAACTGGCGGTGATAAACGAACAGTTATCTGAATTCATGTCCTTTGCTTCTCATGAGATTAAAGGACCTATGGGTTTCATTAAAGGCATAGTGGCAATGGCTCTTGAAGGCAATATGGGAGAACTGAATCCAAAATTAAAAGAAGTAATGAGGAGAATTTATATCAGAAGCAATGATTTGATTGATCTCGCCGCCCAATATTTGAATAAATCAAAAATTGAACTCAATCAAATAAGTTACGCCTTTGAAGATTTTGATATTGGCGCTGAATTAAAACAAGTGGTGGAAGATTTTCAGCAAAATGCCGAGGAACAAAAAATAATTGTTAAATATGACAGCGCTGGAAAAGAAATCTTTCCTGTTAAAGCGGATAAAGGAAAAATGAAAGAAGTATTCAGAAATATCATTGGCAATGCGATAAAATTCACTCCCAAAGGTTCAGTGGAGGTCTTCATATCAAAAACAAACAACAGTGTTCTTGTAAAAGTTAAGGATACCGGTAATGGCATAGAAAAAGAAAAAATCCCCGCATTGTTTAAGAAATTTTCTCGCGCTGACACTCAAGTCACTAATTCCGGAGGCTCTGGCCTGGGACTTTATCTCGCCAAGGTATTCGTCGAAGCTCATCACGGTAAAATCTGGATTGAGTCGGAAGGCATTGGCAAAGGGGCGACATTTTTTGTAGAGTTGCCTGCTAAACAATAAGTTTTATTACGACAAGCGAGGAGCGAGTGAAAGTGTAATCACTTTCACATCGTCCAAGTCGCCGTCGTATCAAAGGGTTTAATACCCTTTATTGTTGCTTACTTTCTTTCACTAAAAGTCTCAAAGCTTTCTATATCTTTTGAAAGCCTTTTAACTATTTGCATAAAACTGTCCGACTGTGGTATTATTTCTGCCGTCTTTTTGCCAGCTGATCTTTTAGGTCTTGCTGAGCTTGGTTTGAAGGGCGGACCAAAAGACTTGTCCGCAAATTTTGATAAATATCTGTATTCTTAAAAAATTTTATGCGCATTCTTGTTGATGCTGATTTTCTGGTCGCCTTGGCTAAAGGTGACGACTCAAATCATAAAAATGAATATGCAAGAGCTTTACCTGAAATTAAAATCATCTCCAGAATTATTTACTTATGGCTTTATAAATGTTCTCACTGAATTTAATCGGGTTATCAATAAGAACCGTTCTTTTTAGTTATTTATGATATACTAACAAAATAGGTATAAATTATTAAAATAAATTTTATGAATTTATTTAAAAATTATATTGAATATTTAAAAGACAACCCCGAGGGTTATTGGTTCAAGAGGAAATTATATGGCTGGGGCTGGGTACCCGCTAAATGGCAAGGATGGTTTTTTATGTTTGTTTTTGCGATATTTTTTATTTTTGGAGTTACGGAAACCAATGTTGTTTTAACAATTTTGCCAGTTATTGCTTTGATTTTCATTTGTTATAAAAAAGGTGAAAAACCAAGATGGCAATGGGGGAAGAAAAATTAAACTAGCGCTATAATTACTTCATGGATTCAAATCACAAGCAAATCTCTTATATTGAGTTACATAAAATTAAACTCAACTGGCTTCGAGCCGCTGTCTTGGGAGCGAATGACGGTCTTGTTTCTGTATCTTCAGTGGTGGTAGGCATAGCTGGCGCTTCAAACTCTAGAAGTTTCATCTTGACCGCTGGAATGGCGACGCTTATTGCCGGAGCGTTATCAATGGCAGTTGGAGAATATGTGTCTGTTAGTTCTCAGCGTGACACCGAAAAAGCTTTACTAAAAAAAGAACGTTTTAAGCTTTATAACAGTCCGCAAGAAGAATTAGAGGAGCTAATTTTGCTTTATAAAAAAAAAGGTTTATCTCCAATCACCGCGCGTAGGGTAGCAGAAGAGCTGACAACTCATGATGTATTTAACGCTCATTTTGACGCCGAATTGGGCATTGATCCAAATAATCTGACCAATCCTTGGCATGCCGTATACGCTTCTGCTTTAGCTTTTGTGTTTGGAGGCATTATCCCAATTTTAGCGATGACAATTCCCACAGAATCGATACGCATTCCGGTCACGTTTATTGCAGCTTTATTGACACTTATTATAATCGGAATTTTGAGCGCGCGAGTAGGAGGAGCTAATAAATTAACCGCCACGGTGAGAGTTGTTATTGGCGGCATATTGGCGATGATTATAACATTTGGTATTGGAAAAATATTTGGAGTTATTGGAACATAAAATTAATTTCATTTTTAATTTCTTTTTTTAGTTTAAGAAGGCCTTGTTCATCATATAAAATTATTTTTAAGTTTGGGTATTTCACAAAATTTAGATCTTTAAAATGATGAGCTTTGTCATCAATAAATATTACTTTTTCGTCTTTATGCCTAACGCATATTTTTTCTATCGCTTCTTTTTTATTTTCTGATACCACGACAATCTCAGAAAAAAATGTATCAATGCCAGATCTATTAATTTTATCTCGTTGCCATTCTTCACTTCCATGAGTTACAATATAGCAATTTACTTTTCCTAATTTTTTTATTATATTTAACAATTCCTTATTTATAAAATTCTTACTATCATTTAATATTTTTTCGTACAAACTTTCTTGAATAGAAAAATGAATTAGCATTTTTTTCAACCAAAATTTACCCCCCCTTATTTCTTTGTAATATTTTTCCGCCACATTGCGAGATACGCCAGCTTTCTCTAAACACATATACATATGTTCCTTAAATTGTTTTGTGTTATTAAACAACACATCATCAAAATCAAAAATAAATTTCATAATAATATATTAGTTATTCATTATCTTGGCTAGACACTTAGCCAATTTTTGGGAATCGTGGCGAATGAATCCTCTGGTGGCCTTCATCATTTTGTCGTATTGGGGTTTAAATATGAGAGTGGATAAAAGTGGCGCGCGAATTACTCGTCTATCATTAAAATTATCCTCGACTAAAACCCCCTTGCCTTCTTCCAATTCATACAATTTTGTCTGTTCCGGACTTGGTTTTTTATTATTCACTAAAATAATATCAATAGATCTGCCTAAATATTTTTCTATATCTTCTACATAATCGCTTACTTTCCAGTTTGTTGTGTGTCCAAGTTTATTTGTTAAATTTACCGGAAAGATTATTTTTGCTTGGCTATTTTTTATAGCTTCTTTAAAACCGTTTACGATTAGATTTGGCACAACAGAACAATAATAATTACCAGGACCAAGAATAATCACATCGGCCTTAAGCAACGACTCTTGGGCGCGCTTGTTTAAAGAGACATCCGCTTTATAAAATATTTTTTTTAAACCATCTGTCTGAATAGCGGCATTTTGGATGTTATTTTCACCCACAATCCTTCCATTTGAAAGTTCAACGCATAATTCCGCGAAATCATTGGTAATGGGTATTACTTTTCCCTTTATTTTTAAAATTTCGGAAGCAATTTCTACACCTTTTCCGAAATTTCCAGTAACTTTTTCTAACGCCGCCAAAAAAATATTGCCAAAATTATGGCCAGCTAAACCCCCATTTTCAAATCTATAATTCATTAGCTTGCGCACAATATCGCTATGTTCGCTTAAAGCAACTAGACACTGCCTTACATCTCCTCCTGGCAATACTCCAAGCTCATCTCGCAATACCCCGGTCGAACCGCCATCATCCGCCATAGAAACAAGGGCAGTTAAAGAGATATTGGAAATATTTTTAAGTCCCAACAAGACAGTATAACTCCCTGTACCTCCACCCACTGTAACAATATTTTTCATTATTAAATATTAGCCTAAATTTTTTAAATTTGCTACATTATAACCCATGTGTGGCATTGTTGGATACATTGGAAAAAATAGAGCCTGGCCTATTTTAATCAAAGGACTAGAACGGCTAGAATACCGCGGTTATGATTCAGCCGGGATTGCTTTGCTCTCTAAAGGCGTTTTTTTAGTTTATAAAAAAAAAGGCCGAGTCGCTGAACTGTCTAAATTCGCAGGAAATAAAAATGGTAACGAATTTTCTGGTGGAGTGGGAATTGCGCACACTCGCTGGGCGACCCATGGCGTGCCGTCAGACAAAAATGCTCATCCCCATTTATCAGATGGAGGAGACATTGTAATAGTGCACAATGGTGTTATTGAAAATTATCTTTCTATAAAAAAAGTGTTGATTGGAAAAGGATATAAATTTAAAAGTGACACTGATACAGAAATTTTGGCAAATTTGATTGAAGATATTAAAAAAAATACAAAAATTTCCATAGATGAAGCAGTCCGTCTAGCGTTGGCGCAAGTGGTCGGAGCATATGCGATTTTAGTTTTATCTAAAGATGAGCCCGACACGATGGTGGTGGCGAAAATGGGTAGTCCGGTTGTCATCGGCGTAGGAAAAGATGAGTTTTTTATAGCTTCGGATGCGACGCCAATCGTTGAACATACAAAAAAAGTAATTTATTTAGAAGACGGGGAAATGGCAATAATCAACAATAATAAAAATGGCAAACTAACTTTTAAAATAAAAACTATTGACAATAAAATAAAAAATCCTTATGTTCATACATTAGAAACAAAAATTGAAGAACTAGAGAAAGGCGGTTTTCCGCATTTTATGTTGAAAGAAATTTTTGATCAGCCTCAAGCCTTTAAAGATACTATGCGCGGGCGAATTATTTTAGACAAAGGCAATGTGAAATTTGGCGGACTGGAGAAATTTAAAAAAGAACTAAAAAATTTACGCCGTCTCGTAATCACCGGAATGGGGACAGCCCGTTTTGCTGGTCTAGTAGGGGAATATCTATTCGAGGATTTAGCTGGTATTCCGACAAAGGTAGAGTATGGTTCGGAGTTTGCTTATCGTAAAGTAGCCGCGCTTTTACACACAGGATTAATTGCTATTTCCCAATCTGGAGAAACTGCCGATACATTAAACGCTATTAAAAAAGGGAAGGAAGAAAAGATGTTAACACTGGGAATTGTGAATGTCATAGGATCAAGCATCGCGAGAGAAGTAAATGCGGGTATTTACAATCACATTGGTCCGGAGACGGCAGTCGCTTCGACGAAAGCGTCAACCTCACAGGTACTTCTTTTAGTGATGTTAGCAATTTATCTGGGAAGAATGCGTGGTTTCTCTAAGACAAAGAGTCAAGAAATTTTAAAGGAAATGGAAAAACTTCCAGCCTTAGCGCAAACGATTCTTAAAAACGCAAAACAAATTAAAAAACTTGCGAAAAAATACAAAAAAAGCAATCATTTCTTTTTTCTTGGACGAAAATATAATGCCAGCACCGCGATGGAAGGAGCGCTTAAAATGAAAGAATGTTCTTACATTCACGCAGAGGGATGCAATTCGGCCGAACTCAAACACGGTCCTATTTCTCTGATTGATAAGAATTTTCCATCGCTAGTCATCGCGCCCATCGACAGTATGTATCAAAAAAACAAAACTCATATTGAGGAAATAAAAGCGAGAGGGGGAAAAGTCATCGCGCTTACGACCGTTGGCAATAAGGAAATGGAAGAGATCGCCGATGATGTGATTTATATTCCCGAAACGCTTGAAATACTAACTCCGATTTTGGCTTTCATCCCGATGCAACTTTTAGCGTATTATATAGCGGTCGAACGTGGCAATGATGTTGACAAGCCGCGCAATTTAGCGAAAAGCGTGACCGTGGAGTAACAATATTTAATGTATAATGACTATATGTATTTTGACCTAGTTAAAATTTTTGCGCCGACAGTTTTAGCTTTCTTCTTGGGATTATTCTTCACGCCAATTGCGACACATTTTTTCTATAAATACAAAATGTGGAAAAAATATTCTCGAAGCGCCGATATAACCACCTCTGATTTTTCCAAGATACATAACGAGAAAGAAGAATTAAAAACACCACGCGTGGGCGGAATAATAATCTGGTTTTCCGTCCTTTTAACGATTCTTATTTTTTACTTAGGATCGATTTTATTTCCTTCCTTCAATACAGAAAAAATGAACTTCTTGAGTCGCAATCAAACTTTGATACCATTTTTTACGCTTCTGACTGGATCTCTGATTGGACTTTGGGACGATTTGATTCAAATTTACGGAACAGGTAAATTTGCCCGAGATGACAAGTCTTGGCGCCAATGGAAAATTTTTCTGGTCATATTCATGTCTCTTATCATCGGTGTTTGGTTTTTTTATAAACTAGGCCTGACTTCGCTTCATGTTCCATTTATGGGAGAAATATATTTAGGTATTTTGATTATTCCATTTTTTATAATAGTTGCGCTCGCAACTTTCTCGGGGGGAGTGATTGATGGAATAGATGGACTTTCGGGAGGAGTTCTGGCTTCAATTTTTGCCGCATATTCTGTTATAGCTTACGCCAACAATCAAATAGATATCGCCGCTTTTGGAGGAGTGATTACTGGAGCAATATTGGCCTTTCTTTGGTTTAATATTCCACCGGCCAGATTTTATATGGGTGAAACAGGCATTATGGGGCTTACCATTACCCTAGCCACGTTGGCATTTTTAACCGATTCAGTCTTGATTCTTCCCATTGTCGCAGCCCCTTTAGTTATCACCTCTCTTTCAGTTATTTTACAAATGTCTTCAAAAAAATTAAGAGGAGGAAAAAGATTATTTAAAGTTGCTCCGCTTCATCATCATTTTGAGGCAATTGGTTGGTCAGCTCATAAAGTTACTATGCGTTTTTGGATTATTTCGGTTGTCTTTGCTATTATGGGTATAATTTTAGCAGTTATAAGTCGGTAAAATTAAACCATGAGAGAGAAGAAAATAGACAAATTTTTTTTTATAATCGTGTCTTTGCTCGTGGCTATTGGGATTTTGATGTTTGTTTCTGCTTCTTTAGGAATTTTACTCAAAAATGAAAAAACTTTTTATTCAGTGCTTTTTAGTCAGTTGGTTTTGGGTCTGGGTTTAGGACTTATCGGTATGTATCTTTGTTTGAAAATAGATTATAAATTTTGGCGCAAATATTCCTTTTTAATTTTTTTGGGTTCTATCTTGCTCTCGGCAGGTGTGTTTATTCCTTATTTGGGATGGAGTCATGGGGGAGCGCAAAGATGGATACAATTGGGAAGTTTTTCTTTCCAACCGGTGGAAATTTTAAAATTTGGATTTGTAATTTATTTTGCGGCCTGGTTATCTTGGGTCAAAAACAGAGTGCAGGATTTTAGATTTGGAATTTTACCGTTTAGCATAATGCTTGGAATTATTGCCGTAATTTTATTCAAACAACCAGATACAAAAAGTTTTATTTTAATTGTCGTGACTGGTCTTTCTATGCTTTTTATTTCTGGTGTTCCCTGGAAATATATTTTAGGTATTGGAATAACCATGGTGTTTGTTTTAGGAACTCTCATTTTTTTCACGCCCTATCTTCAAGAACGAATTAAAACTTTTATTGATCCAGCTTCGGACCCGCAGGGATCTTCTTATCAAATTCAGCAATCACTCATCGCTTTTGGATCGGGTAAAATATTCGGAAGAGGTTTTGGCCAAAGTATTCAAAAATTCAGCTACCTTCCAGAACCGCAAGGAGATTTCATTTTCGCTGTTTTGGGCGAGGAATTTGGTTTTGTCGGGATATCTGCCACCATACTTCTTTATTTGCTTTTTACTTTGCGCGGGTTTCGGATTGCCAATAATTCTCCAGATCTTTTTAGTAGACTTTTAGTCTCTGGAATTGTTATACTGATTGCAGTGCAGTCATTTATGCATATTGCCTCCACCACTGGAGTATTTCCGTTGACGGGAGTGCCACTTCCTTTTATGAGTCACGGGGGCACTTCGCTTCTGGTCTATTTTGTGGCGGTGGGCATTGTGTTAAATATATCAAAATTTCAAAAAAAATAATCATATGAAAATAGTTTTTACAGGTGGAGGAACCGGCGGACACTTTTATCCAATTATCGCCGTTGTCCAAAAAGTCAATCAAATAATAGATCATGAGAAAATACTGGGAGCCAAGCTCTACTATATTTCCGATAGCCCTTACGACAAGGAAATGCTTTTTGAAAATAATCTTTTGTATGAAAAAATAAATACTGGTAAAATGCGCACCTATTTTTCCTTAAAAAATTTTTTTGATATTTTAAAAATTTTTTTTGGCGTTTTAAACGCAATTTTCAAAATGTTTTCAATTTATCCAGATGTTGTTTTTGGTAAAGGCGGATACGCTTCATTTCCCACAATCTTGGCCGCTAGAATTTTACGCATTCCCGTAGTGATTCATGAATCAGATTCTGTTCCTGGTCGAGTAAATAAATGGGTTGGGTATTTCGCTAAAAAAATCGCTGTTTCCTTTAGAGAAACGGCTGATTATTTTCCTCTCCCAAAAGTTGCTTGGACAGGTCAACCAATAAGAACTGAAATAGAACATCCCGCACAACGGAGAGAAGCGCTTGAATATTTTAAACTGGAGGGAGATGTACCGGTCATTTTAGTTTTAGGGGGTTCCCAGGGAGCGGAACTTATCAATAACACCATTTTAGACGCATTACCAAAACTTGTTAACAATTATCAAATTATTCATCAAACTGGTGTTTTAAATTTCAAGATGGTTAAAGATAGAGCGGAAGTTGTCCTAAATGATAATCAATATAAATTAAGATATTTATCTATGCCTTTTTTAAATCCTCTAACTATGAGAATGGCCGGAGGGGCTGCAACTACCATAATTTCCAGAGCTGGTTCAATGTTATTTGAAATAGCGTCTTGGGGTATACCATCTATTTTAATACCTATAACAAATACAAATTTAAATCATCAAAAAAAGAACGCTTTTAATTACGCTCGCGCGGGAGCTTGTAGTGTTATTGAAGAGATAAATACGACGGCTAATATTTTAATTTCAGAAATTGAAAGAATAACAGGAAATAAGACAATCTATGATACTATGGCTCAAAATGCAAAGACCTTCAATAAACCCGAAGCGGCGATGAAAATCGCTCGCGCCCTTATAGATATCGCTTTGAGTCACGAGAAATAAATGCTAAAATATCCAGATGGACAAAAAAGTTGTAACTAGATTCGCTCCATCGCCGACGGGCCGTTTTCATTTGGGTGGTGTTCGTTCTGCTTTATATAATTATCTTTTTGCTAAACAAAACAAAGGAAAATATATACTTCGGAGTGAAGACACTGATAAAGAAAGATCGAGAAAAGAATACGAAGCCGGGTTTTTAGAGCTTTTTGAATGGTTAGAATTAAGACCGGATATTTTTTTTAGACAGTCCGAACGTACAGAAATATATAAAAAGTATTTAGAAAAAATGATTGCTGACGGTTTTGCTTATATTTCAAAAGAAGAAATAAAAAAAGAAGGTGAAAGAAATGAAGTTATTAGGTTTAAAAATCCGAATAAAAAAATTTCATTCAGCGATATTGTTTTGGGTAATATTACATTTGATACAACTGATTTAAAGGACTTTGTTATTGCAAAAAGCCTGACTGAACCACTCTATCATTTAACGGTGGTAGTTGATGATCATGAGATGGAAGTGACTCATGTCATACGTGGTCAAGAACATATTGCCAATACGCCACGGCAGATTCTGATCCAAGAGGCCATTGGAGCTTCAAGACCGTTTTATGCCCATTTACCCCTTATTTTAGGCAAAGACAGAGCGAAACTTTCTAAAAGAGACCCGGAAGTGATACCCGCTTTAGAATATAGAGATTTAGGGTATTTACCAGAAGCGATTATAAACTTTATGGCTCTCATTGGGTGGAATCCTGGTGGAGAAACAGAAGTTTTTACCCTGACTGAACTTATAGAAAAATTTAATCTTTATAAAATACAAAAAAGCGGGGGAGTGTTTAATTCTGAAAAACTTGATTGGTTAAATAAAGAACACCTAAAAAAAATGTCGCCCAAAGAAATAGAAAAAAATATTCTAACGTGGTTGCCAGAAAAGATGAGAAATTCTGAGATTACGGCAAAACTTTTTCCAATAATTATTGAACGAATTTCTAAATGGGGCGAGGTTAGAGATATGGCAGAAAGAGGAGAATTAGATTTCTTTTTCGAGCAGCCAAAGATAGATAAGGCAAAACTTGCTTATAAAAATTCTTCGCCGGAAAAAATTGCAAATAATTTAAAATTAGCAATCAAGACTTTGGAAAGTTTGGAAGAAAAAAAATTCACCACCGAGATTATAAAAAACACTCTGATGTTGATAGCCGATAATTTAGAGAGCAGGGGAGAGTTATTGCATCCAGTACGTTATGCCCTATCGGGTAAAGAAAAATCTCCAGACCCCTTTATAATAGCTTCTATAATAGGAAAAAATGAAACTTTGTCCAGATTACAAAAAGCTATTTAATATAATAGTTTTAATAACTCTTTTCTCCACTCCCATTCTTTTTTCTTACGCGCAAACGGCTTTAGATCTGCAAAATCAAATAAACCAAAAAAATTCTGACATAAATAATTTGGAACAAGAGATAGCCACTTATCAATCCCAACTCGATAATTTAGGACAACAAAAAAGTTCTTTAAATAAATCGCTTCAAGAACTTGATTTGACCAGAAAAAAATTAAATGCAGATATTGCCATAACTCAAAAAAAAATTGATAAAACTAATCTAACAATCGAAAGTTTAAGTTTGGACATCGGCAATAGACAGGCAACTATTACAAATAATATAGAATCTATCTCTCTGGGGATTGAAAATATCAATGAATCTGAGCAGAATAACGTACTGGGGGTTTTGTTATCTAATAATGATTTTACAGCAATTTGGAATGATATAGATAACCTAATAACTGTTCGGGAAAGTATCCGAAGAGATATCGCTCAATTAAAACAAATAAAAAGCAATTTAGAGAATGCAAAAAAGGTAACGGTAGACGCCAAGAATGAGCTTACTTCCCTTAAAACTAAGCTTTCTAATCAACAGAAAATAATTGCGCAAAATACTAAAGAAAAAAATCAACTTTTAAAACAAACTAGGAATAATGAGAGCAATTATCAGAAATTATTGAAAAACAGAATTGCCAAGCGAGATGCTTTTGAAAAAGAATTGCGTGATTATGAATCACAACTGCAATTTATTCTCGATCCATCAAAGTTGCCTTCTAGTGGTGTTCTTAGTTGGCCATTAGAAAAAATATACATCACTCAGCTTTTTGGTAAAACTGTTGACTCTAAGCGTCTGTATGCTTCTGGAACACATAATGGAATAGACTTTCGGGCTTCGGTCGGTACTCCGATAATGGCGATGGCCGATGGTACGGTTTTGGGAACAGGAGATACAGATCTAACTTGTTCTGGAGCATCTTTTGGAAAATTTGTATTTATACGATACAATAACGGTCTTTCTAGCACTTTTGGACATCTTTCTTTAATAAAAACGCGCGAAGGAGATCGTGTAAAAAGGGGAGAAATAGTGGGGTATAGTGGCAATACGGGGTATTCCACCGGCCCTCATCTACATGTTTCTCTATACGCCTCAGAAGCTGTTAAAATGACCTCCAAACCCTCTGCCGCTTGTGACGGACGCATTTATACCTTACCGGTGGCGCCAATAAACGCCTATTTAGATGCATTATATTATCTGCCTCCTTATACAATCAATCCATCTGCATTAAAAAATAGTTTATGGTAAAATTTAAGCATTATGATGATAAAAAAAATAAAAAGTAAAGAAAGTGGATTTTTAAAAATAATTATTATTATCATTGTTGCTCTTCTTTTAATGCGTTATTTTGGAATCACAATATCTGGAATTTTAGCTTATTTTCATCTGACTTGGCCGGAAATTATCAATTGGTTCAAACAAGCCCTAGATTGGTTCAAAGATCTATTTAATAGTGTGAAATAACGACCCAAAACATATATTGTGCGACATGTATATAGAATAAAAAATTTTACTTACATGAGTTCGAAAGCTCGTAGCCTGCTTTTTGCGCTTCTCCCCCTGTCGTGAAATAAACCCTATTTCCCAGTTTAATAGTTTTTCCAGCCGAACATCCGATTGAATAATATTTACTTCCCTTATTGGAGGCGAAAAAAAATTTACCGGTTGAATCTGAAATTATTGGAGAATTTTTAGTATTTACTCCTAAAAAATTTTGAGACAAAATAACCCTTGCTTCTTGATTTTTTGTTTCATCTGGATACTCTATTTTTATGCCAAAATTTTCATTTTTCTTAGATAATCTACCCAGCTCAAATGAAACCAAACCCACCAGAATGACAATAATAACTATTAAAATATCTTTCCCCTTTTCGCTCTGTACGATTTGATTCAGCCATTGCTTGATTTTTTCCATATAATTGTTTATACTTTATTTGTTTTAAATTATATCATTAAAAAATCATATGGCACATAGAAAAGCTGGCGGAACCGCCAAAAATTTGAGAGATTCTAACCCGCAATACCTAGGTATTAAACTTTCTGATGATCAAGAGGCCAAACCTGGCTGTATTATCGTCCGTCAGCGCGGTACAGTCATTATGGCAGGCAATAACGTTGGTTTGGGTAAAGATCATACCCTTTTCGCTTTAAAAGACGGTACGGTCAAATTTAGCTCAAGACGTAAAACATCCTTTAACGGCAGAACTATGGTAAAGAAAGTGGCAAATGTAAATTAATCGACTTTTAATTTCTAAATTTTTTCCACTATAAGTTTAAACGAAGATTTCTTGTCTTTAATCGCAATTTGGATTTCAAACTCCCCTATTTCTTTGATTTGTTTTTCTAAAATAATAAATTCTTCTCCAATGTCCGCCTGATTTTGTTTTTTCATCGCTTGGATAATTTCTTTTTTATGAACGGCGGAAAAAAGGTGTCCTTTTTCATTTGTTTTGCTTTTTATTATGATAATCTTGCCTTTTATTTCCTCTAAATTTCTTAAAAGTAAATTTTCTTGCACCTCCTTTTCGATTGCAATTTTTTTCTTATTTACTTCAAGCTCTATTATTGCCTTCGGTGTAGCGATCACCGCTAATCTTCTAGGTAATAAAAAATTCATGGCATAACCGTCCGGCACTTCTTTTAGGTCATATTTCTTCCCCACTCTTGGCACATCTTGTAAAAAAATTACTTTCATATTTGTTTACTGTTTTAACAATAATTCTACCGCTTTATCCAACTGTGGATCTTTTTTTTCACTTATGTCCTTGGGGGTAAACTCCACCACATAGTCTGGCGTCAATCCCTTTTCTGAAATAGAAGTTCCGTTGGGAGTGAGCCATCTTGCGACTGTGATTTTCAAAAGAGTGTCTGGGGTTATTTTTTCTGCTTCTTGCACAGAACCTTTGCCAAAACTCTGACTGCCGACAAGTTTTGCGCGTCCTTGGTCTTGCATAGCGCCAGCGACAATTTCTGATGCCGAAGCAGAACCGTTATCTATCAAAATTACAAATTTTAATTTATCAATAAACATATTGTAACCTTTGCTTCTCAATATCTTTGATTTTTTATTATGGCCGTAGTCTTCAGTCACCACAACCTTTCCACTTGGCAAGAACCAGCTTGATATGTCAACAGCGGCATCTAAATATCCGCCTGGGTTTCCTCGCAAATCAAGTAATAGTTTATCAGTTCCCGATTCGGCAAATTTTTTAATCGCATCACGGAAAAAACTCGCCGAGCTAGCAGAAAAACTGTAAAGTTTTATCACAAAAATACCATCTGGTCGAAATTCTGTATCGAGAGTTGGTATATTGATAATATCTCTTAAAATTTTTACTTCTATCGGATCTTTGTTTCCTTTACGAAAGATGGTAAGTGTTACGGCTGTGCCTTTTTCTCCTCGTATCAATTTGATGGCTTTTTCAATACTTAAGTCAGAAGTGATTGTTTTATCAATCTTCAAAATTTTATCGCCAGGTTTGATATTTGCTCGATAAGCAGGGGTATCTTTAAGTGGGGCAATGACTGTAAGTATATTGTCTTTAATACCAACTTCCATCCCAATTCCAGTAAAATTACCAGCTATTTCATCTTCAAAAGTTTTAGCATCGTCGGGAGTGAAAAACACACTGTATGGATCATTTAAAGAACTTACTAGACCCGAAATAGCCCCATAAACTTTATTTTGGTCAGATATTTTATTTGTCGTTGGATACTTTTCATTGATCATATTCCAGACTTTCCAAAAAGAAGAAAAGTCAGCCTTGGTTGCGACTTGCGTTTCCTTATTGGAAAGACCTATAACTTTATCTATCTCTGGGCGATTGTGGTTGCCTATAGATACACCCAAAATAAAAAAAAGAGCGACAAGAAAGGCGACAGTAAGAATATGTCTTGTTTTTGAAAAATTTTGCATTGATTGTCAAATATTATATTTCTTCTCTATCTTCCCTATTCATAAACTTATTTTCTGAAAAATTATTAAAGGTTTTTTCTTCTTTGACTTTCTTTACCCAAGATTCTTTGTATAATAAAAAACTGACATAAATAAACCCTAGTCCAGAGAGAGTTGTTAAAATATTTTTCAAAGAATATGGAAAACCCAAATATGGCAATACTGCCACCCAAATACCCAGAATTAAAAGTATTCGTACTTTAGACATCTGTGCATTATATTTCATAAATACCTAAAATGCAAATCTATAATCATAAGTTCATCTAAAATATTCTGGTGTATTTACAGACATCCAGCCTAGAAGTTCTCGCATAATGGAAGAGGCGCCGATGCTATTGGTAGAAGGACCGGCCTCCATCATTATCGTAAAAGCGTATTTGGGGGTTTCGTAAGGGAAAAAACCGATCACCCAAGAATTTACTTTGTTTTTGGCTACTCCGAGCTGGGCGGTACCAGTTTTAACTGCAATTTGCACATATGGCACATTGAGCAAAGTGGCAGTGCCGTTTGTGACCGCTTGCCTCATTCCCTCGTGGATTACCTTAAAATATTCTTTTGGTAAATCTATCATCTTAAATTGATTTTCTTTTTCAATATCGTTCAATATTAAATGCGGAGTTAAAAGTTTGCCATTATTGGCAATAGCGGAAACAGCTCGAGTCATTTCGATCGGAGTGACTTGAAATCCATATTGTCCGATAACCGTATTATAAGTGTCTCCAGTGCGCCAAGGATCCCCCTTAAAGTTCGCCAGTTTCCATTCCGGACTCGGAATTATACCTTCTATTTCATCCGGCAAGTCAATTCCAGTTTTATCTCCAAAACCAAAAAGCCTGGCATATTTTCCAATATTGGCAATCCCCAGTCCTTTTTGATTTTCAAATCCCCCTCCGATTTCATAAAAATAAACGTCTGAGGAAACAGCCAGCGCTTCGACCATATTTGTCCAGCCATTTGCTCGCCAATCTTTAAAGATAGTTTTTTGATCTTTAAAATAAGGATTCGGAATTGAAATAGAACCAGTTGAAAGAATTTTCTTATATTGATCAATCACTCCTTCAGCTAGAGCTCCTAAACCTAAAAAAGGCTTGACAATTGAACCTGGAGTATAAAGTCCTGAAACCGTTCGATCAAAAAGGGGTTTTCTTTGGTCCGTGAGATAGTCATTAATCTTGCTTGAGTCTTTACCGAGCGAAAGAATCTCAGAATTATATTCTGGAAAGCTGGTAGAAGTTATAACTTCTCCCTTCTCAACATCCATTATAACCCCTGCCCCACCGGTGAAATTATTACTCTCCGATAAATTTTTAATGAAAGTCGATAATTTAATTTGGATTCGTGAATCAATGCTTGTCATTAAATCACTTCCTCGTTTAGGGGTATTAATGATATTTTCTGAATTCACTTTTCCTAAAGCGTTGGTTTCTATAATTTTCGATCCATTTTCTCCTTTTATTTTATTTTGATATACTTTTTCGAGTCCATCTTTACCGATAAATTCGTTTTGCCAAAAGTTTCCTTCTTTATCCTTGGCTGGATAGCTCACATAACCTAGCACATGTGAAAATCCAGGTGATATGTACATACGCGTATAAAGAGCGGATGAATCATCAGTTTTTTTATTCCAAGCCAATTCCCGTCCATTTCGGTCATAAATTATCCCTCTTTCTGTAAAAATATTCACTTTTTCCAGAATATTATTTTCACTTCTCTTTCTATAGCTGGCTCCATTTTCAATTTGGAGGTATATTAACCGAATCCCGAATATAATTATTATTAAGAGAAAAAAAATACGGAGAAAATTAATATTTTTTTTAGAAATTGTTTTTTCTATCCGACCTTCAAATTGTTGACGATCAAAATTTTGTAAATTTTTTGAATCAAGAAAAATTTCATCTGGTTCCACAAACGTATTTTTGATTTTTTTTCTAAATTTTAGGAAAGTCATTTATTTTTATTTTAAGCGAAATCTCAATTTCTTTTTTAATAATTCTAAAATTATAAAACAGATCAGTGTGAAAATGAAGGAGACCCCGAGCATATTAAAAAGCTTTGGTTCTTCTACTCCATAAAGCAAATCGGACAAAAAAAATAAAAAGATTGCTTCTAAAAAAAACGGAAAATAGGCCATACCAGCTAATGCCAAAATAACAGATATCCAAAAAGGCATAAAAAGCACTGATAACAACAATATAATAGAAGCCAAAATTCGCAGGACCATTTCCTTATATTACCTTGAAGCAAGTTTGGAAGCCAGACCCGTATAATTTTCTGGAGTAATCTTTAATAATTCTTTTTTTATTTTAGCGCTAACTTCTAAAGTGTCAATAAATTTATGAATGTCTAAAAGTGTAATTTGTTTGCCACGAGTTAATTCTTTTAATTTTTCATACGGCATTTTTACGCCCTCGCGCCGCAAAATAGTCTGGATGGCTTCAGTAATTACTTCTGGATGATTCATTAAATCTTCTTTTATTTTTGTTTTATTTACGCTAATTTGACCCAACCCCTTAAATAAATAATTGTAAGCGACCAAACAATGACTGAACGCAACACCAAAGTTTCTCTCTACTGTAGAATCGGAAAGATCCCGCTGAAGTCTTGAAATTGGCAATTTGCGGGTAAAAAATTCAAACATCGCATTGGCCATTCCCAAATTCCCCTCGCTATTTTCAAATTTAATGGGATTAATTTTATGTGGCATAGTGCTACTACCCACTGCGCCATCAACTGGTTTTTGTCCAACCCATTCGTCAGAGATATATCTCCACATATCTTGATTAAAATCAAGCAAAATAGTATTTATTCTTCTTAAGATGTCAAAAATAGCCACATAGCTGTCGTGACACTCTATCTGGGTGGTAATTAAATTAGCCTCAAGTTTTTGCGCGCGATTTTTATTAAAACTTTCAATAAATTCCTTACTAAATTTTGGCCAATCTATGCTTGGATATGCGACGACATGGGCATTCCAGTTTCCGGTGGCGCCATTTAATTTCGCCTGAATTTTTATATTTTTGAGATCTTCAAGATTTTTTTTGATTCTAGATACAAATACTTTTAGTTCTTTGCCAAAAGTGGTGGGACTAGCGCTTTGTCCATGGGTTCGAGCGAGCATAGGCAAATTCTTGTATTTCTTTGCCAGAGCATCTAGTTCTGAGACTATCTTTTTAATTTTAGGTATCAAAACATGCTCTAGTGAATCAGACAACATAAGCGCGTAGGCAATGTTGTTTGTATCTTCTGACGTGATCGCAAAATGAACCCATTCTAGGCTGTCTTTAAGGGATGTTTTTAAAAAATTATCTTTTATAAAATATTCTACCGCTTTTACATCGTGATCTGTCGCCTGGATATTCTTATAGCCCTTTAGTTCTATATCGGAAATAATTTGCGCTTCTTTTTCTGACAAATCATACAAAGATCTAATCATCTGTCTTTCATTCTCGGAAATTTTTCTCATTAATTTTAAACCCGAAAAAGCAATAAAATATTCTCCCTCAACAATAATTCGATATTTCATTAAAGCAGATTCGCTCCAATAAGGAATCAAATCCTCTGTATATTTTTCATAACGTCCATCTATAGGAGAAATTGAATTTAAGGACATTTATATTTTAGATAAATTATTGGTAATGCGTTTTATGATTGGTTGTGAAAAATCGTGTTTAAAAATCTTTCCAGTTATTATCTCATATATTTCAATATATCGGCGAGAAAGTTCCGCCACTAACTCTGGCGGAGCAGGAGGTATTACTGCATCTTTGTAAGGATCGCAATGTTCTTTAAACCAAAGACGTAAAAATTCTTTGTCAAAGTACTCTGGCTCTTCTCCTTTGTTAAAACGCTCATTATAACTATTAGTTTTCCAATAGCGAGATGAATCGGGCGTATGAATTTCATCAATCAGTATTAATTCGTTGTTTTTATCTAATCCAAACTCATATTTTGTATCCACTAAAATCAATCCACGCTTCGCTGAAATTTCTTGTCCTCTTTTAAAAAGACGAAGAGAAGTTTCAGCCACTTTTTGCCACAACTCCTTCGACATAAATCCTTCTGAAATTATTTCTTTAGAGGTTAAAGGTCGATCATGCTTATCTGATTTAGTGGTAGGTGTTAATACAATTTGCTCTAGTTTTTGATTTTTTCGCATACCATCTGGTAAAATAAAATCGCTAAAATCTCTTTTGCCATCTTTATAATGGGTCCAAAGAGAAGTGGCTGTGGAACCTGTTAGGTAAGCCCGAGGAACAACTTCAACATTAAGCGGTTTGCATTTTCGGGCCAATAACACATTCGGGTCAGGAGATTTCAAAACATGATTTTTGATTATATCTTTGGTTTTTTTAAACCAAAATAAGCTGATTTGATTAAGTATTTCTCCCTTGAAAGGTATAGAGGCGATATTTCTATCAAAGGAAGAGTGTCTGTCGGTAGAAATAAGAGTGATGTGATCCTTGGCCACATAAACATCCCGCACTTTGCCAATTTTTTTTTCGCCAAGTTTTGGAAAATTTGTCTCAGTCAAAACATTATTTATATTTTCTTTTATTTTTTTTATTTCCATAATTTTATTTTAAAATAACTTCCCCTTTTCCTTTAATAATTTTACCTATTTCATAGGTAACTATGCCGAATTTTTTGAGATGTTTTTTTGCTTTATCTGCAAAATTTTTTCTAACTACCATAGTTATACCCACTCCCATATTAAATGTTCTAAACATATCATTATCTTCTAAATTACCAAATTTTTTCAAAACTTTAAAAATGTTTAAAACTTTTATTTTACTTATATCAATAACCGCATTTAATTTTTTTGGTAAAATTCTATTAAGATTTTCCTTTAGGCCACCTCCTGTTATATGTGCCAATCCCACTAATTCTTTGTTTCTAAATAAATCTTTTAAGCTATTATAATAGCATCGGTGTGGTATTAATATGTTTTTTAAAAAAGATTTTCCGTCTATTTTTTCATTAAGAATTTTTGGGTTTTGCTCCATTATTTTTCTAACCAATGAAATACCATTAGTATGTATGCCACTTGAGGCAAGGGCAAGCACTGTGTCCCCTTCTTTTATTTTTGAGCCATCTATAATTTTATTTTTTTCCACCACGCCCACAATACTCGCTGTGAGTATATAAGTTCCAGCTTCCACAACCCCCGGCTGTTCCGAAGTTTCTCCTCCGGTTAAGATACATCCATTTTTCTTACAAGCCTTAGATAAAAAAGAAATTATTTTTAGAATTATATCTTTTTCCATTTTTCCACAAACAATACAATCCTGCACGGAAAGTGGTTTGGCTCCCATCACGATAGCGTCATTTATTAAGTGCCCAACTAAGTCATAGCAAATCGTTTTAATGCTATTGTTTTCTAATGCTAACTTTTGTTTAGAACCGGGTTCTTCTGTTTTAAATACCAAAACTGGATGTTTGTATTCAGGAAAAGCGCCATCATAGAGTGTCGCAAAAGCTCCAATTTTATTAAACACACGAGTATTCTTACTATTTAGAATTTTAGCCATTTGGCTTTTTGTAGCATTAGCAATATTAATATTAACTCCTGAAGTTTTATACGATAATTTTTGCATTTTTATTCTCCAAGTATTTTTTAAATCCAATTTTTAAAAGTTTTTCACCTTTGGCTTTCGTTTCGCCACTCATTTTTTGTTTATAAGCAACTAATTTATCTTCTAAGTTTTTGTCATAAAGAGCCAGCATCTGAACAGCTAAAAGTCCAGCATTCTTTGAAGCGTTTATTCCGACAGTCGCAACTGGCACTCCGGGAGGCATACAGACGGTAGAAAGAAGCGAATCAAGTCCATTTAAATTTTTTGTTTTAATTGGTATCCCAATGACCGGTAAAGTTGTGAATGAGGCTACTACACCTGCCAAATGCGCTGCCCCGCCTGCGCCCGCGATTATAATTTTTATTCCACGATCTTTGGCGCGAGTTACATATTTATTTACAATTTCAGGTGAACGATGCGCTGAAGCGACGGTAATCTCATAGGAGACACCGAAATTCTCTAACACTTTCACCGCTTCAGTTGCTACTTCTAAATCTGAATCGGAGCCAATAATCACAACTACTTTCGGGTTTTTTACCATAAATTCATCTTATCATTATTTTTATATAAAACAAATTAAAGAAGTTTGATTAATGTTTAAAATGTCGAAAGCTGGTTATCACCATGGCAATGTTATATTTATTAGCCATATCAATTGATGCTTGATCGTTCTTTGAACCTCCGGTATGAATAACGGCGCTGACACCCGCTTTAGCGGCCAATTCCACACAATCTGGAAATGGAAAGAATGCTTCAGAAGAAAGCACCGCGCCTCTAAGCGAAAATCCCAACTTTTCCGCTTTATTGATTGCTTGCTTTAGCGCATCAATCCTTGACGTCTGTCCGCAACCCATAGAGAGAAGCGTGCCATCTTTTACCAGCGCAACAGAATTAGATTTTAAATGTTTTGTTACGACGGCAGCTACAAGTAAATCTTTTTTTTCTTTTTTATTTGGTTCACGTTTGGTGGTTACTTTCAAATCTGTTTCACTTTCTACCTGAGTATCTCTCTGCTGTGAAAGAATTCCAGTAAAACAAGTACGCATTTGTTTGGTTGGAAGAACCGGACTTTTCCATCTTAAAATCCGGCAATCTTTTTTTTCCATTAGTATATCCAAAGCTTCCTTGGAAAAGTCTGGGGCAATAATCACTTCGATAAAAAGTTTCTGTTCTTTAAGGAGAGCCGCAATATCTTCATTTATGGTTCTATTAGCTGCAAGTATCCCGCCAAAAGCCGAAACAGGATCTCCTTTATAAGCGGCTCGATAAGCCTCCAGAAGATTTCCCTCTTCTCTGACCGCCAGACCGCAAGCATTCATATGTTTGATAATGGCAAAAGCGGGATCTTTAAAATCTTTCACCAAAAGAATAGCGGCTTCTGTATCTATGAGATTATTGTAAGAAAGTTCTTTTCCGTGAAGTTGCGTAAAGCTTTCTTCCAGATTACCTATAAATTCAGCTTTTTGGTGCGGATTCTCTCCATAACGCAATGGCGTACTTTGAAAATACCCACGAATAGTATTATCATAAACGCTTGTGATTTCAAATGCGTCTCCCGCGAATTTTTTACGTTCTGCCAAACTAGTTTCATTGCCATTTTTTAATATCAAGGAGAGTCCTTGATATTGACGTTTAGAAGAAATAACCACCACATCATTAAAATTTTTGGCCGCCGCGCGAATGAGAGCGACTCCGCCAATATCAATTTTCTCAATAATGTCTTCTTCATTTGCGCTACGGATAAGCGTTTCAGCAAACGGATAAAGGTCCACAATTACTAAATCAATGTCTTCTATCTGGTGTTGTGTTTTTTCTTTTTGATCGGCCAGATTGTTTCGACGATTTAAAATACCGCCAAAAATTTGCGGTTGAAGTGTTTTTACCCTGCCCCCAAATAGAGATGGATAATTTGTGATTGTTTCCACTTCAATTACAGGAATTTTTAATTTACGAATAAACTCGGCCGTGCCGCCGGTCGAAATAATTTTCACATTATGTTTAGCAAGCAGTTTGATAATTTCGTCGAGTCCCCTTTTATCAAAAACTGAAATAAGCGCGCTTTTAATTTTTTTCATCAAGAGCATTTTAACACAATATTATTTTTACTCAAATTCAGTGGTGGCTGGAGGTTTGGGAGTCATATCAAAAAATACCCGAACGATATTTTTATGTTTGGTGAGAGCGCTCGTGATTTCGTTTATAACGACAGGCGGAAAATGGTAACCTTGAGCAGTCATAAAATCGACTGTTTGCACCGCGCGCACAGCTAGAGAGTGACCATAGACACGTTTGTCTCCTTTCACTCCAACCGAATTGACACCAAGCAAAGCGACAATGAGTTGGGAAATATCTTTAGTAAGATTATATTTTTTAAGAATGTCGGCGACAGTTTTATCCGCCTTCCGCACCAATTCAATATTTTCTTTTGAGACTGGCGTACCCACCACTCGCAGATATAGCCCTGGACCAGGAAAAGGACTGCGCTCAAATACGGCTCTCGGAAGATTGAGCGCTTGGGCAAGTTCTCGGACTTCGTATTTAAACAAATTTCGGAGTGGATGTAAATCATTTACTTTCCAAGAGAGATCCACATTATGGTGCGTTTTAATCATGGCTGACTCTCCTATCTTGCCGCTCTCTATCAGATCGGTCGCCAAAGTCCCCTGCATAATGAAGCCAGCATTGTATTTTGCTATTTGTTTTTCAAATATTCTTTTATATACAGTACGGAATTGCGCGCGTTTTTTTTCTCCGTCAATTGTTCTAGAGATGTTTTTTATAAATTCTGCACCTGCTTTTATTAGCCTAAAATTTTTTCTGGTATTTTTCCCTAGAGCACTTTGGGTATTGGCTTTTAATTCCGTAAGTTCATCCGCTCGCAGTCCGCCCGTGTCTATCGCCACACAAATAAGTCTCTCGCCTAAAACCGGAGCTAGAATGGCAGCCAAGGTGGTAGAATCTACTCCGCCAGAAACACCCAAAATTAAATTTTGTTTTTTTGCCACCTTGACAATATCCAAGACCTCTTTCTGAATTTGGTGAATCAAGTTAATAGGATCCCAATCTTTTTCACAACCTGAAATGTTTAGAAAATTTTTCAATATTTTTTTACCTTCTTTTGTCTCAACAACTTCCGGATGAAATTGAATTCCTAATACACGATTAATTTTATCACTCATCGCGGCTAAACCCGTTGAGGTAGCGATAGAAATAAAACCTTTAGGAAGCGCGGTAACCGTATCGCCATGACTTGCCCAAACTACTGTTTTATTTCCAACCCCGCTCCAAAGCAAATGTGTTGTGTCCAAGATCACCTCCGTAGGCCCATATTCACGATGTAAAAGCGGTTTCTCCACCAGACCGCCAAGCTTGTGGGCCAGAAGTTGCATACCATAACAAACACCCAAAATAACATATTTTTTGCCGGTAATGTCAAGCGATTTAGGAAGTTCTGGCGACCCTTTGTCATGCACGCTCCAATTACTACCAGAAAGAATAACCGCTTTGGGGATATTATTCTTTAACCATTCATCAACCTTTTTTGAGGGCAATACAACACTGCGTACGCCAAGCTCGCGCAAAGTTCTGCTTATAACAAGGGTATATTGTGATCCGTAATCCACGATAAGAATTTGAATACTATTCATAATGTGCTATATTATACACAATATATTATGGCTTCGAAAGTAAAAAAAACAAAAATAGAAAATTTTGAAGAAGGTCTGACTTATGATGACGTTTTGCTGGTACCTCAATATTCGGAGGTTTTGCCTCGGGATGTTGATATAACTTCCTACCTAACTAAAAAAATAAAACTTAATGTTCCGATTATTTCGGCCGCGATGGATACTGTCACCGAAGGAGCGATGGCGATCGCGATGGCGCAAGAAGGCGGGATTGGAATTCTTCACAAAAATATGAGTATTGAAAAACAGGCAGTCGAAGTGCGCAAAGTGAAGCGTTCGGAAAGTGGAATAATTCAAGACCCCATCACCTTATCCGAGACAGCGTTGGTGAAAGAAGCGTTGCGAATTATGCAAGAAAATAAAATCGGTGGTATCCCAATCATTGATAAAAATAGGCAATTGAAGGGAATTATAACCAACCGCGATTTAAGATTTCAGAAAAATCCAGAAATACCGGTTGGACAAATAATGACAAAAATAAATTTAATAACTGGTAGCTTGGATACAGATTTAGTCGAGGCGGAAAAAATACTTAGAAAACATAAGGTAGAAAAATTACCATTGGTTGATAAACAAAATAAACTTATTGGTCTCATCACTTATAAAGATATAATGAAAGTAAAATCTCGCCCAAAATCTTCCCGAGATAGCTTGGGTCGCTTGCGAGTGGGCGCCGCGGTAGGTGTAACAAGTGATACTCTCAAAAGAATAAAGATACTTACCCAGAATGGCGTTGATGTGATAGTGATTGATACGGCCCATGGTCATTCCAAAGGAGTGATCGAAATGTTGAAGAAAATAAAAAAAGAATTTTTGAAATTAGAAGTTATCGTCGGAAATATTGTTACCGGAGAGGCGGCTCGTGATTTAGTGAAAGCTGGAGCGGATGCTATAAAAGTGGGTATTGGACCAGGGTCAATTTGCACTACCCGAGTGATTGCCGGTATCGGTTTTCCCCAATTTTCGGCTGTATATGAAGTGGCAAAAGCTATTCTTGGCTCAAATGTGCCGATTATTGCCGATGGAGGAATTCGATACACTGGAGATATAGGAAAGGCGCTAGCGGCCGGGGCAAGTTCGATTATGGCCGGTTCCCTTTTTGCGGGGGTTGAAGAATCTCCAGGTGAAACAATAATTTTAGAGGCTAGAAAATATAAAACTTATCGCGGTATGGGTTCCATTGAAGCGATGCAGCTTGGCTCCAAAGACAGATATTTCCAAGATATGGAAGATGACATCAAAAAATTTGTGCCGGAAGGAATCGTAGGCAGAGTTTCTTTTAAAGGTGGGCTGTCCGAGGTGCTTTATCAACTCGTGGGAGGACTGCGGGCCGGGATGGGATATTGCGGAGCCAAAGATATCAAAACCCTACAGAAGAAAGCAAAGTTTGTTAGAATTACGCAATTTGGCATAGAAGAGAGTCACCCCCACGATGTTATAATTACCAAAGAAGCTCCTAATTACAGTTTAGAAAAATAAATAAAATGACTCAAAAAAAAGGATTTATTGATGTAGTTGTCGGTTTACAATGGGGAGACGAGGGAAAAGGAAAAAATATAGATGAACTTCTTTCAAGGGGATCTTATTCGGCCGTTGCGCGTTTCCAAGGTGGGGCAAATGCGGGACACACTATCAAGCTGAGAGATGTTACTTTTATTGGTCATATTATCCCCTCAGGTTGCCTGCAAAAAAACATAGAACTGTTTGTTGGCAATGGAGTGGTGATCGATACCGTATCTTTAATTAAAGAGATAAAACAACTTAAAGATTTAGGTTTTGATGTTAAAGCTCGCCTTTATATTTCCAATCGGGCAAAATTAGTTTCGTATCTGCATCCATTTTTAGATCAAGCGGATGAGCATCGGAGAAATAAATTGGGAACAAAAATAGGCACCACTTTCAGAGGCATCGGTCCAGCTTATAGTGATGTCCGAGCCAGAAGAGCGCTTTTAATTGGCGACGTATTGTCACCAGACTTTAAAGAAAAAGAGTCCACTCTTTCAGAATTTCATATGAACTTTTTGAATATGTACAAAGAGAAATATGGTTTTGAAATTGATCTCGAAAAAATAAATGAAGCCAAAGAAAAATGGCGAGAAGCTGTAAAAGAACTCAAAAAACTGCAGATTTGCGATTTATCGTTTTTGATCCAAAAAAGATTGAGAGAGGGGAAAAATATTTTAGCCGAGGGCGCGCAGGCCGTTATGCTTGATATCGATTTCGGAGATTATCCCAATGTGACTGGTTCAAACACTCTGCCAGCCAACGTTTGTCTGGGCCTGGGCGTGCCTCATAATTATCTACGAGACATATATGGCGTCATTAAAGCCTACACCACTAAAGTAGGTGGTGGAAATTTCCCAGCCAGAATGGAAGATCAGGCTCTTGAAAAACTTTTTCAAGAGGCGGGTAATGAATTTGGAGCCACGACTGGACGACCTCGAATGTGTGGCTGGCTTGATTTGTTCGCGCTTCGTTATGCGATTAGCCTTTCGGGTGCTAATAAAATTTTCATAAACAAAGCCGATATTTGTTTGAGTAATAAAATAAAAGTTGTAATTGGGTATAAACAGGGGAAAAAAATCTTAGAAGAATTTCCACTTTATTTGAATAAGGTAACGGAGGTGGTAAAAGAAGAAATACCGGGCTGGGGTAAAGCTAATTATGGAGTTAAAAATAAACAAAAAGTTTCCAAAGAGCTTTCTTCTTATCTAAAATATATAAAAAATAAACTTTCTGACCTGAGTGTGAAAATTGCATCGGTTGGCACCGGTCCAGATCGAAATCATTTTTTTAATTGGGATGATTAAGCAACCTTCATCTTTATAATTATAAATTTGGAAGAACCGGCGGATTGGGAGAGTCTGGCAAGATAAGTTTAGAAACAGCCGCCATCAAACTCTTTGTTTTGTTCTTTTCATTCTCTAAAAGCTTTTGAGTCTTGCTAAGCTCCGTCTTAGTTTCTTCGGCTAAATGCAAAGCCTCGTTCATCTTATTTTCAATATCAACAACTTGCGCTCTCGCATCGTCAAATTTTTTCTTTAAAATTGCCTCTTTTTCTTTAAACTGAGCTGATAAATCGTTTAGTTTTCTTTCAAACCCAGCTTCTTTCTCATTCAGAAGTATTGCTATCTTTTTATTTTCTTCCTCGCTTTTTTCTCGTTTAAACTTCTCGGCTACAAAAAGTTCTTGTTCCGCAATTAATTCCGCCTTGGTTCCTTTAGTTAAAACTAGCGCGTCATTTAATTTATTTTCAGTCGAAGCAATCTTTTCTTCCAGAGAAACCAAGGATCCTTTGAGAGTTGTTTCTTTTCCTTTAAGTATTTCAATGTTATCCAAAGCTTTTTCGGTAGCTACTTCTTTTTCTCTGAGAGAAACATAGTATTTTTTGTTTTCTTCCTCTAGCTCTTTAAATTTATCTTTCTGGGACGTCAAAAGTTCTTGTTGCCTAATTAACTGTGTCTTGTTTTCTTCAAGCAGGTGTTCGGTTTCAGATAGTTTCTTTTTATATTCAGCGATTTTTTCGTCGTCATTTCCAAGTTCTCTCTCTAATGATAATTGAGTGTCTCTAAGTTCTTTTTTAAGATTTGATTCTATTTCTTTTAAGGAGGCAAGGGTGTTTTGATATTCGCCGAAAGCTTGTTCACGCTTTGCTTTTTCTGTCAGAAGCAAGTTTTCTTGATACATCAACTGCGCTTTGCTTTCTTCAAGCAGGTGTTCGGTCTCAGTCAATTTCATATTCGTAGAGACAATCCCTTTTTTAGCTTCTCGAAGCTCTTGTTCTAAGGCTGTTCTAACATCCTCTAATTCTTTTTTAAGATTTGATTCTTTTTCTTTTAAATTAGCTAGAGAATTCCGACCCTCTTCTTCAGTCTGCTCACGCTTTGCTTTTTCTATCACGAGTAAATTCTCTTGGTACACCAACTGAGACTTTATCCCTTCCAATAAATGTTCCATATCCAATAATTTCTTCTGCGCAGTTAGAGCCTGCGTTTTTATATTCTCCAGTTCTTGATTAGAACTAATCTCTTTCCCTTTAAAGAGATTAGTTCTCTTGGTTATTTCTTCTTCATATAAATTGGTTAATTTTTTGTTTTCTTCTAAGGATTGATCTTTTTTTGTTTTTTCTGCCAAGAGCAAGTTTTGTTGATAAATTAATTCAGATTTAGTTGTTTCAACTAAACGCTCAGTATTTATTAATTTTTTCTTTATTTCTATAATTTGATCTTGATTTTTTTTATCAATTTCCGCCTCATTACGCAATTGAAGGCGCAGTAACATAATAGAATGCCAAGCGCGAAAGACGATAAAACAAATAATGGCAATAATTAGCAGAAGTAAGGCCATAATTGAAACATTGATGGTAAAAAATTTTAATCCTCGAAGAAATCCAGGCGAGAAGAAAGAAAAGAAATCTTTTTCAGCCACGTTGGCGGGAGCGATAGGAGGAGAAACTACAGCAACAGGAAAAGGAAGAATTTTGGGTGAATTTGTTTTTTCCGTTACTTTGGGTTGAGTTATTTCTTTGTTTTTAATTCCGCCTTGATTTACTAATGTAAATTGCGCGCTATTGAGGCTACTTAAAATATTGGTGCCTAAACCATCATTGGCCAAAATCGAACCTGAAGAAAAAACAACCGCTCCATTGCCTGCTTTTGCAACTTTAAAATTTATCTTCAGCACTTTGCCAGCCGAGCCGGAAAAACCAGGAGTTAAAACCACGCCACTCATTGACACTTTGCCAGTATTATTAAAAAAGGTTGGCTCTTCGATCCATAAACTAATAATAGAACTCTCTTTAGATACTGAGGTCACTTGCAATTTGTCGGTCGGAAAAGACACAATGCTATCTATCGCATTTAAGGCTTGATTAGCGCTATTAGCGATAATTGAAACAGAGAAAGTCTCTCCGACAACATACGTGCCTGAAGAGGGACTGAGACTAAGCGTAGCAGCCGAAACGTGACCAACAACAGAAAAAAATCCACCGGCTATGAAAAACAGCAACCAGACGCGCGCAAGCAAAAAGTTTTTAATTTTTTTTTCACTTATCATTGTGAAAGGAAACCCATTTTCTCTTTAAAAAAAGAAGCATGAAACAAACCAATACAATTATAACCCAAAATCCTGCTGATTGATAGAACTTGTGTGGATATAAAGGGGAAAGAGTTTCCAGTCTAACATTTTGAGCCTGATCGAAAACTCTGATAAAAATAAAACTGCGCAATGCTTGATCAATAAGCGGATAAGGACTCTCTGTTTTTATCCACGCATTATCTTTTATAGATTTATTTTTTGATTCTTGTATTTCATAGTGGTCAATCCCGGACTGTTTATCGTTAGTGGTAAAAACTAGAAAATATTTTCCAGTAAAAAGATCAGGATTACTGCCAATAAGCGGGGTAAAACTCTCCGGCGGTTCTTTATCATTTTTCGGATCAAGTTCCTGTAAAAGTTTCCCCGAGGCTAAGGTAGGACTCGAGGATTTAGCCGTAACTGTAATTGAACCTTTTTCTAATTTTAAGTCGCTCGAAGTACCAGCCCCGTCATCCTTTAAAGCCAGAGCTTTTTGTATCCCGAACTCCGCCTTTCCTTCTTTAAGAGCTTTAAAAACCACAGAAAAAAGAAGGTTGCGACTATTCGAACCAAAACCTCCCGGTGTAACACCAGAAAAAGAAATAACTCCATCCCTGCCTAAATGAGGTTTTTCCGGCCAAAAATTTAAAATAGAATTGCTATAATTAATATTATAGACACTTAGCAAATCATTCGGAAAAATTAATTCCCCTTCGGCCGCGTTAATTCTATCTTCTTCAGTAGCAAGATAAAGATTGATTTTTACCAACTCGTCTTTTTGCACGATGCTGCTTGAGGGCTCAAAAATCATCTTTGAGGCTCTACCAATGTTCGGCGCAAAAAAGATTATTAAAAGCAAAAAGAAAAAATATTTTATTTTCATAAATGAATGTTACATTGTCCAATAATAAGCCATAATGCTAAAATCAATTATATCCACTTTGCCATCATGATTCAAATCGACTTTTGGTGGTGGTAAAGCTTTTTTATACCAAAAGGCTAAAATTGAATAATCAATCAAATTTACCCGACAATCATTATTTAAATCAGCTATAGAATTGCATAATCCTTCTATTGCCGAAGAGGTTAAAACTGTTTTAACGCCAACCTTAAAAGCAATACTTCGGCCGAAAGGACTAATCTCCCCAACTTTCGAGGCCTTTGATTTAGTTAAATGGGCGCCAAGCTCAAGCACACTGGTGTCAAAATTGTAAACATAGCCCCCGTGTTTATCAGTGGCAGTACTTACAAATTTTTCCGAATCCGAGTTAACGGAAATAACCACTTGTCCTTCTGGCACACTTTGACCAAGAATGGTAACATTGTCTCCTTGTTTAACTTCCGTCTTATCAACTGAAATCGTGGGAGCGATAAAAATACCGCTAATCTCCGTAACTGCGCCAAAAGTAAGAGTAATCGGAAAAGTAAGCAAAGTTGACCTTCGACCGACTCCATCTTCAGCGTACACTAAAAAGATAAAATCTCCCGCAGAAAGACCGGTTAAAGTTATTTTAAATTGAGCGTCTCCGCTAGCCAGGGTGGAAGCGGCAATCTGACCGTCTTTAAGGAGAAATACTTTACTGCCGGGATAGGCCATACCAGAAAAAATAGCCCCAGTATTACTTATATATGTATATCCGCCCCCGCCTCCACCACCCGAAGAGGGTGGCGTTACTGATGATGCCGGAGTCGTGCTTACTTCAGCTGACTCACTTAACAAAAGTCCGGCCGCAAAAGAGCGAACTTTGAAAAAATATGGCGTGCCGTTTATTAGAGATGTTTTAGTATAAGTCAAAACATTGCCGACAGACGTGTATGTAAAAGTGCCACCAGAGCTTGCGCTCACGCCAACGCTATAACTTGTTATATTAGCTAAAATTCCAGTGGCCGCTGTCCAGCTGAGAACCGCTTGAGCATCTCCGGGTGTAGCCGAAACAACTGGTGAAGTTGCTGTTGGAAAATATAAAAATCCGGTATTTTGGGCAAAGCTACCGCTAGTGCTAATACCTTGCGTCAGTTGCGAGGTGGTTGATAAGTATTGAAAATTAGATGATGAAGATTCTCCTCCATTTATAATGTTAATCGGATTTTCCAGTTGAAAATTCGTGCTGGTGAAATCAGCCTGCGCCACAGAAAAAATAACAACAAGAATCAGAATAAAAATTAAAATGCGAAAAATTTTCATTTACCCTTCAAGTATAACCTAGAGTGAAATTTATGTAAAATCTAAGTCTTGTCCAACGCAAGATTACACTTCATGACCCACTGTATTTTAGATAATTGTTGTTATTTTTTCATACATCATAGGTAAGGCAGATTCTTTTATCCGAAACTTTGTTCCATGATTATGTCCTGTCCGGGCGTCAAAATCTACAAGCACTTTACCTTCTTCTAATGCTTTCAAAAATCCTTCAAAGGAAAATTTTTGTAGCATAGTAACTTTTGTGTATTTGTAATGTTCTTTTCCTCTAATCTTTTTTACTTCTGCTTGAACATAAAAACTGTTTAGTAATTTTGTTCCCGCTTTATGTTCAAGATCATAAAAGCCCCAGTATGGTTGTGGGTCTAGTTCTTTTAAACCCACACGTTGCTTTACTGACTTAAGCCAAGCCTTATGCCGTATATCTACAGACAAAGCATCAAAGGAAATTATTATTTTCTTTTCTACACGATCAATTTTAACTATGAAACCACGATCACTTCTTGATAGTCCTTGGATAGTCTGCCTGAAACTCATTTCTCCTTTTCCATATTTTTTACCATCTTCTTTATGAGCCCAGCCGTATTTAGGTAGAAGAACCTTTGGAACAAACCCAATAGCACGAGGTGAGGGTTCAATATGAAATAAGGTACATAAAGAACCGGAATCAACTCTTTGGGTTTTTAATTCCCATTCGGCTGCATTCGGAATAGGTAAATTATTTTCTTTAATTCCAAGTAAATCTTCAAGAGTATTTCCAACTCCACCATGATTTTTATGCCTTCTGTTAGGAATCCAATCCATTTCCGAAATTTCTTTTAGTTTCTGAATTAAAGATTGTTTTGTATAAATGACAGGTTCTTTTTTATTTTTCATAAAATTACCAGAGTTTCTTATTTAATTTGTGTTTTTTAATCCTTTCTTCTGCCATTTCACAATATTCAGGAGACAAATCAATTCCAATATAATTTCTGCCAAAGTTAATTGCAGAAAGCGCAGTTGTCCCTGAGCCCATAAAAGGATCGAGAACAGTTTTTGCTTTAGTTGAGGAAACAATCCGATCAATTAAATCAACTGGAAAAGCTGCAGGATGTTCGTTATTCATTTCTTGAGTAAATTCCCACACATCCCCATATCCATTAGCCTGTGGAGCAAGTTTAAATTTTGGTTTTGCTATTAAATAAATGACCTCATAAGTGGGAACAAAATAGCCTGGATTAAAATTAAATCCTCCTTTTCTTTTCCATATAATTATTTGGCGAACAGGAAAGCCATTCAAGATATCTTGTCTGTCTTGCAACAAACCACCCTGAACACGCCATTTGTGATTATAGAAAATTGCTCCGTTTTCTGGAATTATTCTCATCATTTCCATCAAACAATCTCTCTGCCACTTAACATACTCTTCGTGAGGCATACAATCATTATGATGACTATATCCTTTTTGCAAAGCGGCATTGGCCCACTTACCTTTACTCCCAACTGACATACCATTACCAGTTGAATTTTTGAGATTATATGGAGGAGATGTGATAACGAGTTCAACAGAGCCATCAGGAATTTTTTTTAGTATTTCAACAGCATCACCGCAAATAATTTTGTTTAAAAACTTATTTGGAATTTTAAAAATTACATCCCTTTCAGATAACTTTTCATCCATAATAATTTTCCTCCCTTTTTCAATCACTGGTGCCATACTATCAATAATACATTAAAATTAGATCAGAATCCATTTATCTTTAAATGTATATATTACTGGAGTTTAAAGACGTGTAAATCTATCTAACTACAAAATTATAGCGAATGTTTTTTTAGCGCGTTCTGACCGATGTCTTTTCTATACCGCATACCTTCAAATGATACCTTGGAAACCGCTTCGTAAGCTGCAGCTAAAGCTTTTTTAAGACTTTCGCCCAGAGCGCTTATCCCAAGCACGCGGCCGCCATTGGTCATCAGCTGACCGTCTTTTTGGGCGGTTCCGGCGTGAAAAATAATTATATTTTTATCTTCTTCCGCTTTTTGAATACCAGAGATAATTTTCCCTTTTTTATATTTTCCCGGGTAGCCACCCGAAGCGATGGCAATATTACAGGCAGAAACATTTTTTTTCCACTTTATTTTTAAATCAGAAAGTTTTCCGTCAAGGCTGGCATCGACGATATCAAGAAAATCCGTATCGAGCAGTCGCATATATGTTTGCGTTTCTGGATCGCCTAGTCGCGCGTTAAATTCAAAAACCTTTGGACCTTCTTGGGTAAGCATCACTCCCGGATATAAGCATCCAATAAATGGTCGGCCTTCTTTTACCATACCTCCGATCGCTTTCGCCACAATTTCTTTTTCAATCTTTTTCAAAAGAGCGTCATTTACAAAAGGCAGAGGCGCGATAACTCCCATTCCGCCAGTATTAGGACCTGCATTTCCATCATAGGCACGTTTATGATCTTGCGCTGCTGGAAAAATTTTCCAGCATTTCCCATCTGAAATTGCGTGGATTGAAATCTCTGTGCCTAGAAGATATTCCTCAATTACTACTTCATTGCCAGCATTACCAAAAATTTTAGTGACTAAAATTTGTTCTAACGTTTTCAGCGCTTCTTCTTTTGTTTCTGCGATTGTTACGCCTTTTCCGAGCGCCAGTCCACTCGCTTTAATCACAATTGGCAACGGTCCTTTCTCTATATATGTTTTCGCTTTTTCAAAATCGTTAAAAACTTTATATTTCGCAGTCGGTATGTTATGTCTTTTCATAAAATCTTTAGCATAGGCCTTAGACCATTCAATTTCGCTTGCTCCCTTAGTCGGACCCCAAATGCGTAAATTTTGCGCTTGAAAACTATCTACAATTCCCATCGAAAGCGGATCGTCAGGGAGCGCCAAGGTCAAATCAATTTTTTCTTTTTTGGCAAATTCCACTAATTTGGGAATATCAGTAGCGGAAATGGCAACATTTATGCCTAACTCTGTTGTGCCAGCATTACCGGGCGCAAAATATAAATCTCCCGCCCGTTCTGACTGCGCAACTTTCCATCCGATGGCATGTTCTCTTCCTCCATTTCCAATTATTAAAACTTTTTGTTTCTTCATAATAAAATTGTTAAACACTTGGTATTGAACATAATTTTTCTAAAACCTCCACATATAGCTGATTTTCTTTTTTTTTCAACCTCGAGTACAAAGAGGAAACTGTGTCCAGAGCTTCAATTTTTTCAAAAGTCCGCCCTAAGACTGGTCCAAAATCAAAGTCTAATGTTAAAAAATGGATACTGGAACCAGCAAAAATAACTTTTTTCTCTGTGAATTTATCTAGGAAATTTTTAATGGCTTTGTCTGTTAACATGCCCTTGTTCCAAAGAGCGATCGTCCCATCGGGATTTTTCACATTACCGTCAATTGTGTCTGGAATCAGTCCAGGATGTAAATTTAAAATTTTATTGGGAAAAGCGAAAATTACTTTGTCTAAGATAATTTGTTTCCAACCAGCCAGAGCCAAATAATCGGGGTTTAGTTTTTGTAAAAGCGGCAACAAGGCTTCTTTAGTCGGGCAAATTTCAATTTTTAAATTATGCTTTCTCGCATGTTCCAACCCCAAAACGTTCGGTTTATCGGAAATCACCACGCAAATTTCAGCTTTAATTTTACCTGCGTCAATTCCGTCGATTATAGCCTTTAAATTAGTGCCAGTGCCAGCATTGGAAATAAGAATTGCAAGTTTAATTTTATTTTTTGGGGACAAAGTAATCAATCGCATTTTTAAAAATTTGTAATCCCGCTCCTTTTTTTGAAACTTTTTTATTCATTTGCCACAAAGGACTCTGGTGAGAAAACATCGCTCGCTCCGGATGAGGCATCATCCCGAGAACTCTTCCATTATAAGCTGAAACGCCGGCAATGCAAAAATCCGATCCGTTTGGATTTTTCTCAATATTCTGAAACTTGCAAATTTCTCCCTGAGTGTATGCGAAGGCGATTTGTCCGCCTTTTTTCATTTTCTCATATTCTTTTTGAGAGATGATATAACGTCCTTCTTCGTGCGCTATCGGAAGGGATATTTTTTTAATACTTTTGAGCCAGGGGCTTTTTTGCTTCACCGAAGCTTTAGTGGAAGTGGATATTTTTAGATCTACCCATCGATCGATATATTGTCCATTTTTATTATGAGTAAGAGTGCCTGGCAAAATTCCTAAATTAGTCACAATTTGAAATCCATTACAGATGCCTATTAAAAGAGTGTCCCGAGATAAAAATTCCGTAAGTTCTTTAGCCAAGTGATTTTTAAACTTATTGGCATAAGCTTTTCCACTACCAGTGTCATCGCCATAAGAGAATCCTCCTGGGAAAACAAGAATTTGATATTCTAAAAGCATTTTAGGTTTGGCGATGAGGTCATTGATGTGCACGATATTGGCCACTCCACCCGCTGATTCAAAAGCGAATTTTGTCTCCTCTTCGCAATTGAGTCCGTAGCCGGATAAAATTATCACCTTTGGTTTTTTGATTTTCATTTTTGTGAACTAGAAAATTTATGGTAAATACGGTATAATTTTTTAACATTTGTCTCCACTATTTTATTTTTGTCGTCTGTAATTATGATTTTACCATTTCTTTCTGTTTTCCCGAGCTTCACATAGGAAACTCCTATGCATATTTTTTCAAACTGGTTTATGTTTTTGGGAGAAATAGATACCAAAATTCTGCCTTGGCTTTCGGAAAAAAGTTTGGCGTCTATGGAGGTTGCGTCTCCAGGCAGATTTTTAAGAGAAACTTTGCATCCCAACATTCCACCCACGCACGCTTTAGCCAGCGTAATACCCAAACCTCCAGAAATTACGGAAATTGAAGAAACTACCAGTTCTTTTTGAATAGCTTTTTCTAGCGCGCGATAAGTTTTTAGATTTTTTTCCAAATTAACTTTCGGCACGTTATTTCCTGTAGCCTTGTTCCCTTGTTGTCTTGCCAAAAATTTATAGTATTCACTCCCCCCCAGTTCATCATTTGTCTCCCCTAATAAATAAATCACATCACCATTATTTTTAAATTCAGGGGAAACAGTTTTATATAAATTGGGCATCACGCTAACGGCCGAAATAAGAAGAGTGGGCGGGATAGAAATAGCGACCGAATTGCCGTTTTCATCATAGCCTTTAAAATCATTGAACATACTATCTTTACCGGAAATAAATGGTGTGCCGTAACCTACAGCATAGTCGTAGCAAGCCTTGACTGCGTCCACGAGCTCCCCCAAGCGTGTTTGGTCGTAGGACGAACACCAACAGAAATTATCTAAAATGGCTAAATGAGAAAGCGCGCCACCTCCCGCCACTATATTTCTAATCGCGGTGTCTAATGCGCAAGCAGCCATATGATAAGTGCTAATGTCTCCATACGAAGGATAAATCCCAGATGCTAAGACAACTCCTTTTTTTGAATTTAAAATTGGACGAAAAACTTGCGTATCAGTATTTAGGCGACCTCGACCCGAGAGAGGCTTTAACACAGATGAAGCTTGCACCTCGTGATCATACTGTTCAGAAATGAAAGAAAACCCGCTGATATTTTTATCTCCAAGCAAATTTTCCAGAATTTTTGTACGGGATATTTCTTTTGGCAATTCCGGTTCGTCATATTTATGAATAATTGGAGAGGTTCGCAGATGATATTTGGGTAAACCATTATGTAAAAATTCTATATCAATATCCAGAATCTTTTTTTTATTATATTCTATAACACATTTTCCAGAATCCGTAAATTCCCCGATGGCGGTTGCTTCCACGTCGCGACTTTCCATCAATTTTCGGAATGTTTTCCATTTCTTTTTTGGCACAGAGAGAGTCATTCGTTCTTGCGATTCTGAAATCCAAATTTCCCATGGCTGAAGACCGTGATATTTTAAAGGCACTTTTTCTAAATATACTTTTGCTCCCCCGCACTCTTTTGCCATTTCTGCCACCGAACAAGATAGCCCTCCCGCGCCATTATCCGTTAGACTATTGTATAAATTCAGATCCCGCGCTTCTTTGACAATTGCGTCACTTAATTTTTTCTGAGTGATCGGATCGCCAATTTGCACTGCGGTGGCAGGAGAATTCGAATCCATCACGACCGAAGAAAAAGTCGCTCCGTGAATACCGTCTGCTCCGACTCTCCCACCGACTATGACTATATAATCTCCAACTCGGGCTTTTTTTTCATGGGACAACCTTCCTTTTATTTTTCGTGGAATCAATCCCACGGTACCGGCAAACACCAAGGGTTTGCCTCTATACCTATCATCAAATTTTATAAATCCGGAAAGAGTGGGTATCCCCGAACAGTTTCCTCCTACCTTTATGCCCTTTATTGCGCCTTCCATTATCCGCTCCGGTAAAAGCATTTTTTGCCGCCTATCTTTATCAAGAAAAAGCGGTCTCTTGTCATTCGGTTCGCCAAAACAAAATCCGTAAAGATTAGCGATCGGCTTGGCGCCTAGTCCGAATCCAATGATATCGCGATTCACTCCCACAATGCCTGTGATCGCTCCGCCGAAGGGATCTAAAAAAGAAGGAGTATTGTGTGTTTCAACTTTATGCGTTATTAAATAATCTTGATCAAAAACTATTCCGCCGGCGTTGTCTGAAAAAACCGAAATACAAAAATCTTTTTTGCCTTTCTTTTTTCGTATCTGATTGGTCGCGCCTTTTATGTAAGTCTTATATAAACCGTCTTTAAGATCATCTATCGGATTTGCAAAAATAGTATGTTTGCAATGTTCCGACCAAGTCTGAGCTAAAGATTCCAATTCAATATCGGTTGGATCTCTTTTCAGCTTTAAAAAATATTCTTTAATAACTTGCAGAGAAGATAAGGAAAGCGCCAGTGGCCCTCTGCGCGCGCCGGTATTTTCCATTATTCCCTCTTGGCCGATTTTTATAAGCTCTGCGTCGGAAACGGACAGAGAGACGCTTAAAACAGATTCTCTTTTTTTAAGAACTACTTTGGGAATTTTCATCGGCAAATACATCTTTCCGAATTTCAAACGCGTTATAGAAGCTCTTTCAATGAGCGGATTGTATAAAGTAAGAGCTATTTTTTGCACATCTTCTAGTTTGTATGGTTTGGAAATAAAAAAAATCTTGGAGGTATACACCGTCAAGTTTGAATTCTTCTTTGAGTGAAATATATCTGTCGCAATTTCTTTGACCGTATGACCGACATTATCCGTCACCCCGGGCAAAAATCCTATTTCAATCGCATAAGAAAAATTTCCCACTGGCGGAGATTCATTGATAAAATATTTTTCTAAAATTGGATTGGTAAGCGCTTGAGCTAATTTCCCGAGCTCTTTTTTAGATAATTTAGAATCAATAACATAAGCATCTCCATTCGTGTCCATCTTCTTTGACATTACGTATATTCTTGAAATCATAGGCCTATTTTACAATAATTTCCTATATTTAACCATTCTGGATTACTGGTTCTAAATATGTTATTGTTTTGGGGTGGAAAAATATACTTTAAACTTTTTAGCATCTTTGACAATACTATCTTTAGCACTCATCATATTTGTTCCATATTTTACAACAGATTTCTTGGATCTAAGACAAAAAAAAGAAAATGAAGAGAATTATCAAAAGCTTTTAAAAGAAAGAGAGGCTCAGAAAAAGGCCATCAAAGAAGCGCAGGTTAAAATTTATTTAACTGGCAAATTTGATCCTTCTTTAAGAGAAGATTTTACTATGGTGTCTGCGAAATATAATATTAGCGGATATAAAATGTATTTAAGAAAAGAAACTTTGAATGCCTTCGAAGACATGGCAGAAATTGCCGAGAAAAATGACCTAGAATTAAACATAACTTCCGCCACTAGAAACTTCGATTATCAAAAAGATCTCTGGAACAAAAAGTGGGAAGGCGTTACTTTGGTAGATGGAAAAGATTTAACAAAAAGCATTCCGGATGAATTAGAGAGATTTGAAAAAATATTAGAGTATAGCGCCGTGCCTGGCGCCTCAAGACATCATTGGGGCACTGACATAGACATAAATGGGGTAACCCCCGTCTATTTTGATTCGGAAGAAGGTGAAAAAGTATATGAATGGCTCACAAAAAATGCTCCCTTGTTTGGATTTTGCCAGATTTACAGTCAAAAAGGAGAAAATAGACAAACGGGCTACAACGAAGAAAAATGGCATTGGTCTTATTTACCTCTTTCAAAAAATTTCACCCAAGAATATAAAAATTTAATAAAAAATGAAGACATAAAGGGGTTTGACGGAGATGAATACGTATTTCGGGAAGATTTAATTAATAACTATGTTTTAAGTATCAATCCCAATTGCATTTGACTCTTCCTCTAAATTTTTGGCTGCAATATCCATAGAATTGCTGACGGAACCATAATCTGGCAACTCTGTCACTGATTTTATACCCAGATAAGACATTAGCTCAAAACTTGGTTTGAAGATATAGCGTCGATTGTCTTTAGAATCCGTAGTTTTTTCCACCAGTCCGCGGACTGATAACGCGCGTAAAGTAAAACTTGAATTAACTCCCCGGATATAATCAATCTCCGCTCGGCTTACGCCATTTTTATAAAGAACAATAGATAATGTCTCCAGGCTTGCTTTGGAAAGTTCTTTATTTAATTCTTCTTTTTGCAAGTTTTCAATAAGGTTCGTCAGTTCAGGCGCGGTGCCAAGTGTAATTTCTTTTTCCTTTTCCAGCAACACTATTCCTCTCTCCTTTAAATTTTTTTTCAATTTCTCTAGACTTTCATTTACTTCAGTCTCTCCGACTTTTAAAATCTCCGAAAGTTTTTTTCGTGACATCGGTTCCCCTTTCCAAAATAGTATCGCTTCAATTTTTGATTCTAAATTCATATTCCATGTATGTTTTCTTTGTTTTGCTCTTGTCTACTAATAATAATATCAGTAAAACCATTTTCCTGGATGGCGTTTAATATCCCATTCCGAATAAGTTCCAAGATCGCCAAAAACCCGACAATCGTAAAAATTTTTTCTTCCCGAGTTGTTACCTTACCAGCAAAATCCCTAAAACTCATTTTAATAGAATCTTGTATCCTTTGCGTTAATTTACCAATCATTTCTTCGATACTTATAACTTTCCGCACTTCTACTTCTGGTAAAAATGCTTTCTTGGGCATTGAACCCAGAACACTTCGGGCAAAACCCATCATGTTTTCTTTGGTAATCTGCGTATCCGGCAAAAATACAAGAACTTCGTTTTTTCTTTCCAGCGGCGCAAAAATTATTTTCTGACCAAAATTATTTTTTATATTTATTCCTAATTTTGTAAAGAGCTCATATAGTCGCAATCTCTCTTCTAGATTTTTTATATCACCTTCTTCTTCCAGAGTAAGATTTAAATTAGGCAGAAGGGATTTTGATTTGACTAAGATTAAAGTTGACGCCACCAGAACAAAACTGGCAATTTCGGCTGGGCTAATAAAATTAGAACCACCCAATTTATTCATATACTGGAGATAGTCTTCAGTTACAGTCGCAAGCGATACATCGTTAATAAAAAGCTTCCGTTTCTCCACCAAATCCAAAAGCAATCCGAATGGACCTTCAAAACCCGTTGTCTTTACTGTATAACTTTCTGTTTCCATAGTTATATGCTAACATTTCTTTATGAAAAATAGAAATGTTCGCCTATCGAAAAATGTTATTCCAATGGAATATCATATCCAGTTAAAACCGGATTTAGACAATTTCACCTTTGCCGGCGTCGAAACTATAAAAATCTCCATCTTGAAACCGACCAAAGTATTGACTCTCCATTCTAAAGAAATTGAGATAGTAACCGCTCATATGTTGCTCGAAAAAAATTCGCTTGTCGGCAAAGCCAGAAATTTATTTGCAAAAATCTCTTATAATGAAAAGAAGGAAACTGTTGCTTTTTTATTTCCAAAGTTTATTCCGGCTAATAAAAAAATAAAACTGACGATCGTTTTCAAAGGAATACTCAACGACAAGATGCGTGGATTTTACAGAAGCAAATACACTGTTCTAGAAAAGGAATATCATATGGCCACGACTCAATTTGAAGCCACCGACGCCCGGAGAGCATTTCCTTGTTTTGATGAACCAGCGCAAAAAGCCATATTTCACGTTTCGCTCATCGTCCCAAAAGGCAAAACCACTATTTCCAATACCTTGCCAGTTTCTGTTTTAGAACACGAAGCGGGATACGAAATTGTAAAATTCTTACCAACCCCGAAAATGTCCACCTATTTGCTCGCGTTTATCGTTGGTGATTTTGAATATCTTGAATCCCCAACCCTCGGCCATAGCACGGTCACGAGCGAGGCCCAAAATAATGTTCGAATTCGCGTCTATACCACTCCCGGGAAAAAACATCAAGCTAAGTTTGCGTTGGATTGCGCAGTGAAAACTTTAAAATTTTATAATGAATATTTTGGCATTGCGTATCCCCTGCCAGTACTCGATATGATCGCTATCCCGGATTTTACATCTGGAGCAATGGAAAATTGGGGCGCCATAACCTATCGTGAAAGCGCGCTTTTAGTTGATGAAAATCATTCATCGCTTTTAAATAAACAATGGGTCGCGCTGGTCATTGCCCACGAGATAGCGCATCAATGGTTTGGCAATTTAGTGACGATGGAATGGTGGACGCACTTATGGCTCAACGAAGGCTTTGCTTCATATATAGAATATTTGGCCGTGGATAAACTTTTTCCAAAATGGGATATTTGGACGCAATTTTCAAATAATGAATTAGGCACAGCCTTGCGGTTAGATGCCCTTTTTCATACTCACCCGATCGAAATACCGGTGCATCATCCGGATGAAATTGGCGAAATATTTGATGAAGTGTCATATTCCAAGGGAGCGTCAATCATCCGAATGCTCGCAGATTACTTAGGTGAGAAAAATTTTAGAGATGGGTTGCGATATTATTTAAAAAAGAACAGTTATAAAAATACCGAGACTCTCCACCTCTGGCAGGCCTTTGAAAAAATTACAAAAAAACCGGTTGCCAAAATAATGCATAATTGGACATCTTTTCCAGGCTATCCGGTTATAAAAGCCAGTATCGCAAACAAAAAACTAAATTTATCCCAGGAGAGATTTTTTGCCAGTCCAATATCAAAAGCAAAGGGAAAAGATAAGACTTTATGGCAAATACCCATATCTTATTTGGTTAATGACAGATATATAAAAATAAATATAGGCGAAGCAGGTTTTTATCGCACGGCTTATTCTGAAGAACTTCTGGAAAAATTAAAAATGCCGGTAGAAAAGAAATTATTGTCCACCCGTGACAGAATCGGCATCATTAGAGACCTTTTTGCTCTGGCGGAAGCGGGGACTATTCCTACAACCGACGCGCTCGAATTTTTGTCTGCATATAAAAAAGAAGACAATTACACCGTGTGGCTCGAGCTGGCAATGGGCCTCGGACGCCTCGAAGCGCTTTTAGCCCGAGAAAATTATAAAGAAAATTTGAATAAAATTATTCTGAAATTATTCTCCCCTCTTTTTACCCGACTCGGTTGGAATAAAAACGATAAAGAACCTCATACCCATACTCTTTTACGTTCCTTGGTCATATCTAGACTTGGAAGATCCGGCCATAAAATAATATTGAAGGAAGCGAAAAAGAAATTTACTAAAGGCAATATTCACCCAGATATAAGAGGAGCGGTGTATGCGACTATCGCATCGTGGGGCAAGATGAAAGAATATGATGTGTTTATAAAAAAATATAAGAAGGAAACGCTTCATGAAGAGAAAAATAGAATTGGAAGTGCTTTGGGAGACTTCTGTGACCCGAAAATATTAAAACTTGCCTGTAAATTCGCGTTTTCAGATAACGTTCGTAAACAAGATAGCATTAGTATCATTTCCTCTGTGGGAGGAAACCCTTTAGGTCGCGATATATGGTGGAATTTTGTTCAAAAGAATTGGAAAACACTTGTCTCGCGTTATGGCGACGGCGGTCATACGCTTGCCAGATTGGTGAAAGCGATATCCAGCAGCGCGGAAGAAAAACACTTGAGATCTTTTAAGAAATTTTTCACTACCCACAATGCCCCCGGCGCTAAACGGGCAATAGAGCAAGTCTTGGAACGTTTAGAAAGCAACCTCGCTTGGCTGAAAAGAGATGGGAAGATAATAGCGAAGTTTTTAAATAATGTATGATGAAACTATGAAAACAATAAACAACCGAACAACCAAATATCCGATTAATGACATGTTTTTAAAAAGATACTCCCCCCGGGCGATGTCTGGAGAAAAAATATCGGAGGAAAAACTAATGACCTTGTTTGAGGCCGCGCGATGGGCGCCTTCTTCTTCTAACACACAACCTTGGAGATTTTTATACGCAATGCGCGACACTCCCGAATTTGAAAATTTATTCTCTTTGCTTGTAGATTTTAATAAAGATTGGTGCGCGCGAGCCGGAGCGCTGGTTGTGACTGTTTCAAAAAAAACTGGATTAAAAGACGGACTATCCATCACCCATTCTTTTGACGCCGGTTCGGCTTGGGAAAATTTAGCTTTGCAAGCTTCAGAGTTTGAAGGTAAATTTCCCGCTTAGACTTATCCACCTCCTCCCATTTACTTTACTTGACTAAAGTACTTTATTTTGCTAAAGTGGATAACAAATGAAAAATATCGGAGAAAATATAAAAGAAATGGATTGGAATATCACAAAAAATAACCAACTCATCCAGGCCATTTTGACTCTTAAAAATGCTAATGAAGCAAAACTTTTTTTGCGCGACCTTCTGACCCAAGGCGAAATCAAAAAATTCGCGAATCGCCTTGAAGCTGCTTCCTTGCTTTCTAAAGACGTGCAATACAACGCCATCATTGAAAATAATGGCCTTTCTTCCACAACTGTTGCTCGAATATCAAAATGGCTCAAAGGTAACTCAGGCGGATATAGGTTAATTTTACCTAGGTTAGAAAATCATCATCACACAACCAAACCTTGAGAGTTGGTCTGTGATCGTATTTAATTTTTCTACAAAAAATGCAATTACAAACGGGCTCTCAAAAGGAGTCCCTTTTCGTTGCCACTTGGTGGATAAACGAAAATTAGTTTGTTGAAAACAAAATAAGAAAGAAAAATATGCAAATGACAAGTATACTTATGCCTGACTTCAAAAAAAGGAGGGGGCTGGTGACGGTTGTGGTGCAAGACGAAAATACCAGAGAAATCCTCATGGTAGCTTTTACCAATCGAGCTGGGTTTCTTGAAACTCTCGCGAGTGGCGAGGCAGTATTCTATTCAACATCACGAAAAGAACGCTGGAAAAAAGGAGAGAAAAGCGGGAATTACCAAATTGTACACTCTATTAAAATTGATTGTGATGGCGATGCTCTTGTTTATATGGTAAATCAAAAAGGAGCAGGCGCTTGTCACACTGGCAATCGCACCTGTTTCTATAGATCAATCATAGGATCTGTCTTATTTACCCGAAAAAGAGAACAAATTTTGATTCTTCCTGTTCATTTAAATATTACACATTAAACAAGTATTGAGGATCAAATCGCGTCTGATCCAACGCAACAAAAAGGGCGACTCGTTTAGAAAAACGACCCGCCCTTTTTTATATTTAATATAGTTTACAGAGTCACGCCTGAACGTAGATATTTACAATTTTTAATATCAAAGCGCGTTAACTAAAGAATTTTCTCCCGCAATCTGGCAATCTGGTAAATACTAAATAAGAGAATAAGAGCGGCAATCCATTGGGTAATAGATAGTATGGTGTGATTTACTATCATATCCAGAAAAATAGCGAAAAAAGGAAAAGTTAATTCCAAAATAGTGGAAATATGAACCGGAGTTTTTGCAAGCCCTTTGTAATAAATAAGTAAAGCCACCATACCAGTAGAGAGAGCGATAAGCGCTAATAAACCAAATTGAGAAGCAGTTGGCGTAGCTAAACCTCCGCCAGTTGTATCCCCAAATAAAAGCAAGAATGGCAAGGCAACTAATACTGTGACCAAAAATCTATAAAAAGTGCTAACTTTGAAATCCACTTTTCCCAAAAGCATCTTAGAAAATGTGGTCGAAGAACCCCAAGCAAATGCCGCGCCGAGCGCATATAACGCAGCGATAATAGTTCCTTCTCCAGTCGCAAAATTTATATATCCATTTTTGAATGTTACAAAATAAGCGGCGATTATCGCGAGCAAGGCCCATTTTATATATCTTTTATCAAATTTTTCTTTTAGGAAAATACTGGCAGTAAAAACAGCAAAAATCGGCTGAAGTTTTTGCAAGAGGAATACCACTGAAATAGAAATAAAATGTACTTTACCAAGCGCTGTTGTAAACCATAACGTGCCAAAAAGTCCGCTTAAAATTGCAATCAAAACAATCAGCCACCATTCACGCTTCGTTAATTTTGTTTTTAAGACATATTTATAAACAAACGGAGATAAAATTATCAAACCAATCAAGTGCTCAAAGAAAATTATTGTAATCGGTGGAAGAGAATATAAATGCTGACGGATGAGACCATCAAAGGCCCAGAGCGTCGCTGCAACAAGAATGAAAATTGGTCCAGTATAATCTTTTAGCATAATTTTAAATCTTTTTTAATCTGCGTTATTAATTCTTCTTCTGTATCAAATTTTTTGTACTGTCTTAAAAATTTTTTTATTTGGATGGTCACTTCTTTTCCGTATGCATTTTCATTATATCCTATTAAATGCCCCTCAATTTTCTCTCCTGGACCAACAACGATACCCGCTCTGTATTTCTTGCCATCCAGTATAACATTCCCCGAGTAAATTCCAGATGGGAGCATATCTTTTTTTTTGGTCTCTAAGTTGACTGTCGGGAAACCGATTTTTTTTCCGTATCCATCCCCCTTAATAACTTTGCCAGAAATTAGGTAACTCATTTATTTATTCTGAAAGTCTTTCATCAATTCTTTCCATGTCTCTCGGAAACATGCAGGCTTCACGTATATTTTTAAGTCCTAGAAGTTGCATGGTGATCCTTTCCGCACCAAAAGCAAAACCGCCTTCTGGTGGCACACCGTATTTAAACGCTTCCAAAAACATTTTGATTTTTTTGGGATCCATCTTCCACAATTTCACATGTTCCATCAGCTGGTCATATTTATTGATCCTGCGCCCTCCGGAGAGCCATTCCAAACCACGACACAATAAATCCATACCGTGATTAAATTCTGGATTTTCTGGATTTGGATAGACATAAAAAGGCTTTTTACGTGTCGGATAACCATAAACAAACACGAAATCCGAATCGGTTTCTTTTTTAACAATTTCACATATTTCTCTTTCATCTTGCGGATTTAAATCTTTTTCTCCCCGCACATCACGTTTAAAATGTTTGAAAATTTGTTCCTGCGCCTCCGAAAGAGAAAAAGTCGGAGTCTTTTTTATCATCGTTGGAAGTTCCGCTTTCAAAAGTTTTAATTCGGAAGCATTTCTTTCTTTTACTTTTTCTAAAATAAACCGAACCGTTTCTTCCGCAACATCTCGCACGTCCTCCCAGCCGTCGATAAAGGCCATTTCTGCGTCGAGCGATACAATTTCGGTCAAATGCCGTGTCGTTGCAGAAGGCTCGGCACGAAAAATTTTATTGACAGAGAAAACTCTTTCAAAAGCAGACATAACTATTTGTTTATACAATTGAGGAGATTGGGTAAGAAAAGCTTTTTTATCAAAATAATCAATCTGAAAAACTTCACTTCCCCCTTCGGCAACTGCTGGCGTGATACTCGGAGCCTGAAATTCAAAAAACATATTTTTTTTCATAAATTCTCGAAAAGCATCTATGATGGTCTCTTGCACTTTAAAAACAGCTTGAATTTTGGGATAACGTAAAACAAGAGCGCGATTGTCCAACTCAGTGGTTAATTCTAGATTATATCCATCAAACGACATATCGAAAGGAAGCGACTCAGCTTCGGCTAAAACCTCAATACCCGTAACTTCAAGTTCCACCTCGCCATTTAATATTCCAGCTTTTATATTTTGAGGCGGACGTTTATTCACAATGCCAGTAATTTTTAAAACCCACTCAAGTCTTACTGGTTTTATTTTTTCTATCACTTCCGCTCGACTCGGCAAAGCCACACATTGCACCTTGCCGGTCATATCCCGCATATCAAAAAAAACCATTTTCCCCTGATCGCGCCTAACATTTACCCAGCCGGCAATGATAACTTTTTTTCCCACTTTGTCTTTTAAATCCTTGATATATATTCTGTCTTTCATAACAAAACTATTTTATCACGAATTAAAAAAGAAAAACAGTCTAAAAAGTTGCTAATTAAATTTATTAAAATATGTCTTATATTCTTTTAGATATTTGTTATTAGTAGTAAAATAAAATTTTGATTTATCTTTAATTTTCTTTTTGAAAAAAAGTTTATTTCCATCAATTATAATCATTCTTTTGTAATTTTTTGATTTTGTGTGTTTACCTGAAAAAAATAATTTTTTCTCTTTAACCCCTTTTAAAAAATACTTATATTGTTTTACAGAACCAAAAACTATTCTTTTAATTTTAACTCCCTGTTTATTTTTTCTATTCAATAAAGAAAAATACTTTACAGGCAACGGAGAGAGTTGTTCTTCAGTAATATTCATTGTAGCTAAAATTTCATTTTTAGCTTTTCTAATTTCAGATATTACTTCTTTCTGTATATTTTCTTTTTTTATTTCCTCAAGATTTCTCATTTTAATTTTTAAACTATAAATACTTTAACAAATATAAGAAAATAATAAAAGGGCGAGGACTGTTGCAATGAACGAGCTCTCGCCCTTGATTTTTTCTTTCCGCCCAACTATGGGCTAGCTGTAAACGTAAACCGAAACGAGTGAAGCCTCGGACCAGTATCACTTGTTATCATGCTGTTGTTGCTTGTGATTGGTAACTCTCTGATTGCAAGATTCACATTCTCGAGCTTCCCTTCACCTTGATGCAGTCTAATCCTTTTCATTAATTGCTTCCAAGAGTGGTGAATTCCCCTGTGAACTGGGACAATCTCCTTACCATTCAGACTCATATGAAGGAGCTCTGCCTTAATTCCATTTTTTGAGAGTCTTGCATCCACTCTCGAGATTACCTCATCTACCACAACTCCTTCCATGGGATTACAATCAACTATGCTGAGAAACTTGCTCATGAAATGGCTGGGAACAGTGCTTTCTCGTAGTCCAGTCAGTTCACGTGACGCAAGCTGAAGATATGGACTCGGGTAACAGACAAGCTCCCCGCGCCCATAGCGTTCCAACAATACGACTCCATGCTCAGCGATGTTGAGAAGTAAGCAAGTTGCGCCAGTAGGAATTTCTCCCACCCGACTTATACTCTTTACCTCAACCTGAATACCCATCTTATGGAATTTTTTAGAAATGCTCTGGATCTCAAAGAACTCTAGAACATCCTCGTTTCGCTCCAACACTTCATCCCGAGTGACCATATAGACCACTCGAGGGTCAAGCGAATCTAGAACCTTAACAAAAACCTGGTCCTGAATTCGGTGCACTACATCCTGGATTTCGAAGGCAATGGAATTTCGGAGCTCGAGTTCAGTCAAGAAGAATCCAACATCGGGAAAATGGAGCCTCTCAACTACAACTTCTCCATTCGTCGTCACAAATACGTCTGCGAGAAAATAAAGAAATTGCTCATTAGAATTAAATCCAGCCTTTTCTGTCGCCAGATCCTGAACCTTATCGAGCAACTGCCCTACTGCATCTGTGACCTTTTGTATAATGTCGTCTCCAAATATAATAGGCGACGAAAGTAATGCAGGACGAATAAAGAAGAACGGCATTCTTCCTTTCTCCGCCTCACGAGACTTTGCGAGTAATGGTTCAAGAATTCGGTAAGTATTCTTAAGATCCATTCCCTTGAACACTTCTCGGAGTTCTTGTAGTGTGTCTGGATTGTGTTTAAGATATAATTCAGGAATGATTAATCCTTCTTCCTTGACGATTCTCCTGACCGAAAGATCGGTTTTTCTAATACCTCGATCAATATGAAACGGAAGAAAGTTTCCACCCATTCCTTGGTCGGTCTTAAGCATCGGCCGGTAAAAGCCTATACCCCGCATCATCTGTTTCAGACGTCCATTATCTGAAGGAAAGAATGCGTTGAGAATTTCCATCGGAGGATTTTCACGTGTTTTTTTCATTTGAACCTGAAAATTCCCACCTCTGGATAAAAATACATCAAGCCCAACACTTGAAGATTTAATTCTGCCACCGATCGACACTATACTGATCTTCATTTTCCCCTCCTTTCTTGTTGCTGTCTAATTAGACAGCAAATACCAAGGAAAAGAAATAGTATTGGGATATAAATACTCTTGTCAAAGAATACAAAATCCCCTATGCCCGCCACACTAAAGGCAATAAAATACCAACCAATCATTTTTTTCCAATGTGTTTTCATTTTTTTCCTTTTTCTGCTGAATTATAAAATCACTTATTTAGGTAGATTCCTTCACCTGAGAATTTTTTAAAAGTTTTCACAAACTCAATTACTGTCAAAGAACAAAAAAAGCGCTTGTGCGCCACTTAATGGATTTCTTGTTTAGATAAATATATAAAAAGAAATCAACAGAATAGCGCAAAAACAGAAGTTTTTACGCCCCGCCAAGATTTCATTAATTTATTGATTTTAAAATTATTTTTCATGGTTCGGTTTTACTCACCATGACCTCTTCGAGCTTGAGTCTCAGAGCGAAGACCTGAGTTTTTCGAATGGGTCATATTTTTCTTACACATATATAATTTTTTCCTTGTATCTATGTACTAGTACATAGTAACAGAGGAAAAAAATAATGCAAATAGCATCTGTGGATAACTTCATATTTAGTTATTTAATACTATTTACCTAATTTCTTTAACATTAGATGAAAACCGCCATTTTTATTACGAAGTTCACGAGATCCTCGGGTAACAGTGCTTATGCCAAGACCTAAATTCCCTGCTATAGACCTATGTGTTTCTCCTTTATTAAGCTTTTTAACTATCTGCCATCTTAAAGCTAAAGCTTCAAATTCCGCTGGCGTCAGAATATCTATCAAGAACTCAGTCATTAATTTTCTATCTCCAAAAATTTTAGAAAAAACTTCTACTAGCTCTTGCTTGTATTCTGGAATTTTTTTATTTATGTGCTTCATTTTTTAATAAACATTAACTCCGATTTTCTTTCGTACTTCCTCCATTTTCTTTGAAGCTACTTTTTTAGCTTTCTCACCACCGGCTTTTAGGATCGTTAGCGCTTTGGGGATATCTTTCGCAAATTCTTTTCTTTTTTGTCGCAAGGGCGCAATAAATTTTTCCAAATCTTCTATTAGCAATTCTTTTAATTCTTTATATTTGCCTGCTTTATTTTTGTAGATAGACAGAAGTTCTGATGCAGGACGAAGTAAATTATGTATCGCATAGACATTTTTTGGAATTCCTTCATCTGAATCTGTGACAATGCCCATCACCGCCTTTTTTATTTCCTCATATTCAGCAAAAAGCGGAATAGTATTGCCATAACTTTTAGACATTTTGCGTCCATCCGTTCCCGGTACAGTCGCTACCTCTTTCCTAATCATTGGATTGGGTAATTTAAAAGTTTCTCCATATATCCGATTAAATTTTTCTGCCAAATCGCAGGCTATCTCCACATGCTGTTTTTGGTCTGCTCCGACCGGCACTAAATCAGGACCGTAGAGTAAAATATCAGCCGCCATCAAAACGGGATAATTAAAAGTGCCGACATCAATTTCTTTATTCTTCGCCTCTGCATCCTTGAAAGCATGGGCACGCATTAAATATGGCATTGTGATAATCGTATCAAAAATCCAAGCAAGTTCTGTGTGCTCAGAAATGTCACTTTGTTTGAAAAATGTTACTTTTTCCGAATCAAGACCAATCGCTAAATAATCAAGCAAAACATTCTTTATGTTTTCATTCATTTCTTTTGAATTTCTAAGAGAATGTAAAGCATGATAATCAGCTATAAAAACATAGCCATCATGCTCATTCTGTAAATCAACAAATTGTTTCATCGCTCCAAAATAGTTGCCAATATGAGGCTTTCCTGAAGGCTGAACACCCGATAAAAATACCTTTTCGCTCATTTTTTTATTTTAACACAAAATCATAAAAAGGGCATTTTTTTCTCCACATTTTAGTAACAGTTTTACGCACTTTTTTATTTTGATAATTTTTCGATTATGCTAGAATGATTTCATGGTAAAAACAACAACCAATATCACAAAAAATAAACAAAAAAATATTCGTATTCCGCCTCAGAGTATTGAATCAGAACAAGCAGTGTTAGGTTCAATAATGCTCCGCAGAGACGCGATGCATGAAGTGGAGGATATAGTAAGTCCTGAGTCTTTCTATGTTGAAAAACATAAAAAGATCTTCCAAGCAATGCTCGACCTTTCAAATAAAAACGAACCAATAGATGTGCTTTCACTATCCACCAAGCTTGAGGAACAAAAACTGCTTGATAATGTTGGAGGCAATGTTTATCTGGCGGAAATAGTCAACATCGTCCCTTCCTCCATTAATATCAAACACTACGCGGATATTGTGCAAAAAAAATATGTTCTTCGAAGTTTGATAGAAGCGGCAGATTATGTGTCTGAACTCGCCTTCGAAGAAAGTGATGACCACATGGACGATATACTAGATATGGCGGAAAAAAAAATTTTTAGCGTAATCTCATCTCCCAAAAATCAAAAATTTATAAATTTGAAAGACGCGTTACCGGAAGCTTGGGAACGTCTTGAAAAATTACATGAACACAAAGGAATGTTGCGTGGACTGCCAACTGGATTTAAAGATTTAGACAATATGCTCTCCGGACTGCAAAAATCCGACTTGGTAATCATTGCCGCGCGACCCAGCATGGGTAAAACCACCCTGGCTCTGGATATCGCGCGTCTGACATCAACGATTCACGAAAAATCCGTAGTTATATTTTCTCTGGAAATGTCATCTCAACAATTAGTGGATAGAATGCTTTCAGCCGAGAGCCGCGTGAATGCTTGGAATTTGCGTACCGGACGTTTGTCTTCAGACAAAGAATTCTCCCAACTTCGCGATTCGCTAGACAAGCTCGCTAAAGCTAAAATTTATATTGATGACCAGCCGGGAAATTCAATCGTTAGAATGAAAGCCCTCTCGCGCAGATTAAAAGCGGAAAAAGGACTTGATTTAATTGTGGTTGATTATTTACAGCTTATGACAACTTCCAAAAATTATGATTCAATGGTCAATCAAGTGACAGAAATTAGCCGGTCACTCAAGAGTTTGGCAAAAGAATTAAACGTACCGGTACTCGCACTTTCCCAGCTTTCTCGCGCGGTAGAGAGCAGAGGTGGCAAACCAAGACTTTCAGACCTTCGTGATTCAGGATCCATCGAACAAGATGCAGATGTCGTAATGTTTTTGCATAGAGATGATAAAGGGAAAGAGGAATCAGAAAAAACAAATATCGTTGAAATTTTAATTGAAAAACATAGAAATGGACCAACTGGAAAAATCGAACTTTATTTCGATGAAAAGACTACGACATTTCAAACTCTTGAAAAAAGCAACATTAGCGAATTTGCTCCCGCAAAAGTTAAAGGAGATTTAGATGAATTTTAATGTTCAGCCATAATACTTTACCATATGTTAGAATCAATAGATGGATATTATAGATAAATTAGCAGAAATTTTTAAAGAATTCCCTGGTATTGGAGAAAGACAGGCCAGACGTTTTGTTTATTTTTTGATGTCTAGAAGCCCCGTCTATAATGAAAATTTGTCCAGCCTGATAACGGACTTAAAAAAAGAAGTAGCGCAATGCAAAGAATGTTTTAGATTTTTCATTTTAAATCAAAAAAAAGAAAAATGGTGCGAAATTTGCGCTAATTTAAACATAGACTCTTCCACTTTGATGATTCTGGAGAAAGATTCTGATTTAGAGTCCGTAAAGAAAAGCAGAGTTTACAACGGTAAATATTTTATTCTGGGCGGGCTCGTGCCAGTGGTTGAAAAAAACACTAAAAATAGAATTCGAATCGAGGAGTTAAAACAAAAAATATCCGCTCCAAAAGATGCAAATAAATTAAAAGAAATAATTCTGGCTTTTTCCTTAAATCCCCAAGGTGATCACACCGATTCTTATATTCGAGCACAAATTAAAGATATTACAGAAAAATTAGATATAAAAATGTCTTCTCTAGGTAAAGGCCTCTCGACTGGCACTGAACTTGAATATTCCGACAACGACACCCTGAAAAATGCGTTAAAAAATAGACAATAAAAAACAAAAAATCATAATACTCAAATTCTGCTATCGCTAATTATAAGTATTGTAATGTTTGGCTAGTTTAAATGTTTTAATGCAATCTTGAAGTTTAATTTCTTTTATATAATCTAAAAAATCTTTAGGAAGTGGTGATGGTCCAACCCAAACACTTTTTTGGATCATTCTATAGTCAAATTGCCGTAAGTGAAAACGAAACCATTCCCTCTCAGCTTTTTTGGTTTCTGGTATATCAAACATCACAAGCAAATTTCTTGGTGATTCTTTTTTATATGGCGAATCAAATGTCAAAAACCGAACTTTTTTGTTTTCAATATATTTTCTTCCTTTCGAAAGTAAGGATATGTAATTATTTTCTTTTAGCACATAGCCGTTTTTATTTAATCGGCAAAGGGTGTTGTTAATAGACTGTTTTTTATATGGAAATATCGCAGGCAAGCCAAGTATACTGACCGGCATACCTTTATATCGGTGTGTTGGTTCAAACAATAATCTAAAAATTTTATCCTCAATACTCATTTAATGCGATAGCTAGATTTAAGTATAACATATTTGTTTGTTACGCAAAAACAACGACACCCTCAGAAATGCTTTGAAAAATAGGCAGTAAAAAAGATCTAAATAGAACTAATCATACTACCAATAAAAAAGAGAAAAAGTCCACTTAATAACTGAAGATCCGAGTACAAATTTTTTTTGATATTCATTCTCTATTTTATCTCAATAATTTTTACTTTAAAGAAGGGCTGGCGGTGGCCGTTGCGACGGAGATAGCGAGATTTTTGTTTATATTTTACCACGAGAATTTTTCTAGCGCGGCCGATTTCTACAATTTCCGCGTCCACTTTCGCGCCGATTATGTAAGGAGTGCCTATCGTAATATCTTTTCCATCATCAACAAGTAAAACCTTATCAAAAGACAACTTATCTCCTTTCTTATACTCAATTTCTTTTGCCTTTATTTTCTCAATAGAAACAAGACTCCCTTCCGAGACCTTGTACTGCTTCCCCCCTGTTTGTATTACTGCAAATTCCATAAAGCTCATATTATATGAAATTTCACAAAAAGGCAAGTCTTTGCTATACTACTTTTACATGCAAACAAAAATTATTGAGCGATATTTTTTCTTCGGTATATTACTAGCAACCTTTGTTTTTGCTTTTTTTATATTCCGTCCTTTTTGGATAGTATTGGTATTGGGATTATCTTTCTCAATAGTGCTTTATCCTATATATGAATGGTTAAATAAAAGATATTTGCCAAGTTGGCTAGCTTCACTTTTAACTGTAATTTTTTTTGTTGTAGTACTCTGGGGGCCACTTTTGGGTATTGGCGCCATAGTTTTCAAACAAAGTCAGGACGTTTATTATATAGTTACAGATAATGGAAACACTAGGCCATTTTTGGATTCAATAGAAACCAAGATTAATAAAATATTGCCTTCCGGTATGGTTTTTGATATCAATAAAAAAACAACAGACTTTATTTCTTATATATCAAAAAATATAGCAAGCATATTTACTGCCACTATTTCTGCCTTCTTTTCATTTATCCTAATGCTTCTAATTATTTTTTATTTTCTCAAAGATGGAGCAGAGTGGAGAAAAGCTATTATTGTACTTAGTCCGCTTGGAGATAAAGATGATGAGAAAATAATTGGAAGACTTGCGCAAGCTGTAAATGGGGTCATCAAAGGATTTCTTTTAATAGCTCTCATTCAGGGTATATTATTGGGGATTGGACTTTGGTTCTTTGGTATTTCAAATGGCGCTCTTTGGGGTATGGTAGCTGCCATCACATCTCTCATTCCAACCTTGGGAACTTCTCTAGTTTCAATTCCTGCAATTGTTTTCCTTTTTGCTACAGGACACACCACATCTGCCGTCGGTCTTTTGATCTGGGCAATAATTATAGTAGGAATGATTGATAATTTTTTAGGTCCACTTATTGTCAGCAAAAAAATAAATATATCTTCCTTGTTTATTCTTTTCTCAGTACTTGGTGGAATTTCACTTTTGGGTCCAGTGGGTATTTTGGTAGGACCTTTAACGATAAGCTTGCTCTACACTCTTGTCTCAATATATAGAAATGAATTCAAACAAAATACACAAAATACATTTGTATAATACCTTAACTCGTAAAAAAGAGAATTTCTCCTCTATTAATAAAGGCAAAGTTTTACTTTATAGTTGCGGACCGACAGTTTACAATTATCCGCATATTGGGAATTATCGAGCATATATTTTCGCTGACATTTTAAAAAGAGTGTTGATGTATGAAGGATATAAAGTTAAACATATAATGAATTTAACTGATATCGACGATAAAACTATCCGTGATTCGCAAAAAGAGGGAAAAACTTTAAAAAAATTCACTGAATTTTATACTGAAGAATTTTTAAAAGACATCAAATCTCTCAATATCATAAATCCAAAAAAATTTACAAAAGCTACGGATTATATTGATGAAACGGTTGATATTGTAAAAAAACTGTTAAAAAAAGGTTTGGCTTATAAAAGCGAAGATGGCTCTGTCTATTTTAACATCAAAAAGTTTAAAAATTATGGCCAGCTTTCACGTTTAGTTATAAAAAACCAAAAAGAAAATGCATCAGGAAGAATAACGAGAGATGAATATGGCAAAGATAATGCGCAAGATTTCGCGCTTTGGAAAGCTTGGAATATCCAAGATGGAGATGTATTTTGGGATCCCTCTAAAAAAATCGGGGCAGGCGCAGAATTAGGCAAGGGTCGCCCTGGCTGGCATATTGAATGTTCAGCCATGTCTATGGCAAATTTAGGCGAACAAATAGATATACACACCGGCGGAGTGGATAATATATTCCCGCATCATGAAAATGAAATAGCGCAATCCGAAGGCGCGACTGGCCGGCCTTTTGTAAAATACTGGATGCATAATGAATGGGTGCTGGTAGACAATAAGAAAATGGCAAAATCAGACAAGAATTTCTACACCTTGAAAGATCTGACCGATAAAGGCATTGACCCTATAGCTTATAGATTTTGGCTTTTAATGGCAAATTATCGCGCTAGAGTAAACTTCGTCTTCGAAGCCCTAGAGGGCGCAAAAATAGCCCTAAAACGGCTTTATAACCTATACATAGAACTCGGGGAAGATAATGTTGGAAAAGTGAATCCAGAATATCAGCATAAATTCAAAGAATTCATCGAAGATGATTTGGATACTCCGAGAGCATTAGTGGTTCTTTGGGATGTATTCAAAGATGAAAATATTTCTGATGTCGACAAAAAAGCAACAATTTTAGACTTTGATAAAGTATTCGGACTTGGTTTTGAGCAAGTAGAAAAAAAAGCAAGAAAAGAGAGAAACAAGAAAATTCCCCAAAAAATACAATTCCTTTTGGAAGAACGCGAACAAGCGCGCCAAAATAAAAATTTTAAAAAATCCGATGAACTCAGAAAAGAAATAAATTTTTTAGGTTACGAAGTGAAAGACACAACCGAGGGGCAGAAAATTTCCCTCGCCCATAATCCTATGGGCGAGACCAAGATTTAAAAAATTTCTGACGATAAAGAAAATAAATCTCAATCAAGTTTGCCAGCACTAGATAGGCAGAAAATGAATAGATTGTAAAAATCCAATTTTTTATAATTAATAAAGACAAAATATTGTTTATTACTCCACCAATATAAATAGAGCTTGTTTCGGTTTCTGGAAATTTCCAAGATTTAATAAAAGTTGGAATATAGGCTAACAAATCACTCAAAATTGCAAAAATAATAGATACCCCTAAATTATTTGTAATTAAGTAAAAAATAACGGCTATTATGGAGAAAAATCCACAAACCAAATCAAAGAATTGGATTTTCCAAAAAGCTTTTTTATTAAACAAAGAAAAAATTATCACTAAAAAAGGACCGAAGCCTGCCATAAATGCGCCTAAAGAAGAAAATCCAGCTCCCGCTTTTAATTGCAAAAAAAAGCCAATAAAAGGCGCGAGCATCCACATAAACCAAGAAACTAAATTTGGTTTGGTTTGTCCATAAAATATATTTTTTATATACCAAATAGAACAAAAGAGATTTAAAAATACTCCAACAAAAATAATATTCTGAGGAAGCATCTTAGATCCCCTCTTTTTTAAGTTCCGCTATAAGTTCACGAGACTTGCGAGACAATCTGCCCGGAAGTTTTATGTTAAGTTTAATTAAGAGATCTCCGCGTTTACTTTTTGACATCGGCACACCTTTCCCCCGGACTCGCAGAATTTCATTTATACTTACACCTTCTGGAATGGTAACTTTAATTTCTCCATCCAGAGTTTGAATTGGATATTCTGTCCCCAGAAGCGCGTCTGAGAGTTTTAAATTTAAATCCATTACGAGGTCATTGCTGTCACGCTTAAATATTGGATGTAAAGCGACATTTATTTTTATATAAAGGTCTCCAGTCGCGCCTTTAGAAACCGCTTCGCCATAGCCTGTCATCCGAATCATCTCCCCATCTCGGATACCGGCAGGAATAACAATTGAAACTTCTTCTTCCCGACGCAACACTCCTTTGCCTTTGCAGATCTCACAAATTTCTTTCGGCACCTCGCCTGTCCCAAGACAAACTTCGCAAATTTTTGTATTCGTGATATTTCCAAAAATTGTTCTCTTCGATTCATGAATTTTTCCTTGACCATTGCAGACCCTGCAAGTGATCGTGGAGAAACCTGCTTTCGCGCCAGAACCATGACAAGTGAGACAATTTGATGTTTTGGTAATTAAAATTTTTCTATTAGTGCCAAAAATAGAGTCCGAAAAAGAAATTTGAACTTCAGTGGAAATATCCCGACCACGTCTTGCCTCTTTTCTTCTTCCGCCCATTTCACCTCCAAAAAAATCGCTAAAAATATCATTCAAATTGCCAAAATCAAAATCGGTATTGCCGTCCTCGAAACCCCTAGAAAAATTACTGAAATCAAAACCCCCAAATCCACTTTGCTGGTTTCCGCCATAACCCGGTTGTGCATTTTCAAAACCTGACCCATACTGATCATATTTTGAACGCTTTCCATCATCTGAGAGCACTTGATAAGCCTCATTGACTTGTTTAAATTTTACTTCACTGCCTTCTTTTTTATCAGGATGATATTTATGCGCCAACTTATAAAAAGCCTTCTTAATTTCTTCTTTAGAGGCGCCCTTATTTACTCCCAATATATTGTAGTAGTCTTTATCCATAAGGTTATTCAACAATAATACCTCGGAATGAAATTTTTTGCAAAGTTCCGCACGCAAAACTATATTATAGCATAGGTTCGTCTTCTTGGGAAGCTTTTGTTTTAGGTTCTTTTTTTTCGCTCTCCTTTTCGGCTACTGTTTCGGCAGATAAATCAACAAACTCGCCTATTTCTTCATTCTTTTCCTTTTTTTCTTTTTCCTTCTCCTTTCTTTTAGCTTTTCTTTCAATTATTGCTTTTTCTTCCACGCTTCTGATTATCGTAGCCTCTTCCTCGACAATGAGCTTAGCGGCATCATCTTTTGGAATTGAATATTTTCGGCGAGATGCATCAATAATTTCTCGTCTATAAGATGGATGCGTTGGAGGAAGCACTTTGAGAGTTTCAGCTGAAAATGGATCATAAGATTCGCCATCAATAGTTATTTTTATATAAAATTCTGTCACCGCCAAATTAATCATATCCTTGATATCAAAGATAGGCGCAAATTCCGGTTTTAATTTTACCGCGTCCTCGCCACCAACCCTAAAACAAATAATGCCTCCCGTATTGCCAAGTATCGCATGTTGGACTTGAGGAAGAAGCTGACCGATATATTGGTGCGCCATCGTAAGGTTTAGAGCGTATTTTCTAGCTTCGGATAAAATATTTTCAAATGTTTGGGTAACAATATTATGAAACTCGTCTATGTACAAATAAAAATCCTTGCGCTCCGCCTCGGGAATACTCGCTCGCTCCATTCCCGCTTGTTTTATTTTTGTCAAAAACATCGAACCAAAAAAAGATGAATTTTCTTCTCCGATCCGACCTTTTGAAAGATTAATAAAAATTATTTTCTCTTGATTCATTAGTTCGCTGATATCTATTTTGTTTTGCTTTTGTCCGAAGATATTTCGCAGTAATGGGTCGGAGAGAAATTGCCCGAGTTTGTTCACAAGCGGAATAATAGCGTCCGTATCAAATTTCTCCGACCAGTCGGCAAATTCAATAGCGAAGAATCTTTTCACCATGTCGTCCGTAATATATTCCACCACCTTCTGTCGGTAATTTCTGTCGGTTAACATTGAAATCATTCCGCGCATCGTAGCGTGCGGATAATCAAGGAGCGCCAAACAAGTGAACCGAAACACATGTTCGAGACGAGGCGTCCAGTTGGCCCCGAATTGTTTATGTAGAACTTCGATTAATCCTTGAGTTAATTGAAATTTAAACAGCGGATCCACATTGGCCAGCGGATTAAAGGAGGCCGGAAAATCAATATCCGCCGGATCGATGATGCAGACATCCTCAATGCGTTCTTTTGGAATATAATCCAGCATCGCTTCTATCACATCCCCGTGCGGGTCGATCAGACATAAACCGTGATTATAGGTTACATCTTGGCGGATAAAAAGTTCAAGTAATTTAGTCTTACCAACACCAGATTTTCCAACTATATAAAGATGTCTTCGGCGATCTACTCGTTTTATGCCAAAAATAAATTTCTTCTCTTCGAGCGAAGCCACATAATTCGTCCGCCCAATAAAAGAAACATCTTCCGGTTTGACCTTGCCGAAAATGGGCAATTCTGGCGGTGGCGGTCCATATTTTATTATTTGCACTCGATTCGGCTTCGGCATATTTGACTATTTTATCATAATTTAAAAGATTATCCTACCTTATGTCAAAGAGACACTTTGACATTTTAATAAACTTCCTGCTGATAACATTTTTCGCAATACACTATTTCTGGACGCTCAGGAGCATAATTTGTCTCAAATTCCACATCGCATTTCCTTATTCCGTGAAAATGATTTTTGTTTCGCCCGTCGAAGCTTTGCGAAGTCGGGTCACACATACAAGACCTGTGCCAGAGTTTTGGCGGATTAACTTTTTTAAATCGTTCTTGATGCCTACACTCAAAACAATTACGTGGTAACGGTAAATTAAATCTTTTTAAAAAAATGTATTCATTTTGGATTATTTTATAAGGTCTTTTACAAGAACCACATTCAATAATTAAACTTAAAACATTTTCATTAGCACCTTCTATATGGTCAGATAAATCTTCGGACAAACATGTAGTTTTGTATTCCGACTTTTCCTTCTCAATATAATTATAACCGTTCTTCAAAATTGTTTCTTGGGAAAGTGGAAAATAATCTTGTGATACCGTTTCATTGTATCCAAAGGGAGAAATTTCTATTGGAAAATATTCTCCATATCCATATTTATTTCCCCTTTTATCAATATAAAACACTTTGTTCATTTGTTTAATAATCAATTCTCGAAGCTTTCCAAACTCAACTTTCTCATACTGTTTGTTAAAAATACAATAATTTTTATTGCGAAGACCAACACAACCAAAAATATTATTGCACCCATGACAGTTAAAAGAATATTCAGCGTTTAGACACTCCCAGACTGTAAGCACAAATAATTGGCTAGAACCATTCACGCCGGAATCCATACCCTCATATAGCAATTCCACAAGACCAAGACCGTAGCCGTCATAACTATCTTTAGTACGAAATGAATTCATCAGGAACTTACAATCTTTTATTTCTTCAAGCACCCCAAAACAAGCTTTAGAATTGTCTGCATGAAAGATATCATCTCCGGAAACATCTGTTGAATTTATAATATTGGCAAATCTTCTTTTGGCACTCAATTTTAGCTTTTCAAATTTTTCTTTTGCTTTTTTAAAGTTTTTAAAACTTCCAATGTCTAATGCTTTTAATTTTTTATTATATTCGTCTTTGGTTAACTGCACATTCCACATACAATTAGACTTATTACGAAGTGATATACAGCCAAAACAATTTATACAATTTTTACAGTCATAAAGAAAATATGAGCTAGTGCAAGAATCAGCATTATGTGAGAAAAATGTTTCATAACATTTTGTGGAGGAAATGTCATCATAACAAAATTCACATTTAGTAGTTATATACATATCCATTGAATCTTTACAAAAATTACAGCGTGATGCATAAATCACATTTTCTCCTTCCCAAGACGCGGATATAAGGTAGGAATTTCTAAATTCACCAATATAATTACCATAAAAAGTGTTAACACATTTACCAATAAAAAGATTTGGATGAGGAACTTTTTCTAGTAATTTTTTAAATTGAGAGAAAAACGATTTTTGAAAATCATACTGAATACCGTAGTCTGTTGGATCCCATCCGTCACCCCACCAAATATCTCTTTCGTATATCGTAAAAGGAGATTCTTTGGAAAAACAACTAATTAAACTTTTCCCAGTTTTAGCGCATTTATTTCTATGAAGTGTACGTTCATTGCGCCAAGCCATACGTCTTTGCATTCGACATTCTGGACAAAACGTCGGTGGTGGCACTTTTATTTTTTCATAAAAATTAAAATCTTCCGATTCTATGATAAAATCTTTTTTACAGTTTTGGCATATTAAAGATACTGAGCTTTTCGAATGTATTCTTTTTTTATTTTTTTTTCTAATACTATTCATATATTTAGTATCTATGTACTAGTACATAGTAATACGTATTGTCCTTAATAAACCTCTTGTTGATAACAATGTTCGCAATATACTATTTCCGGCCGGTCGGGAGCATAACTTGTTTTAATTTCTTTTTGGCATTTTGCGCAATTGCGATTAAAAAATTTATAAGATCCTCGACGAATAATGCGATTTGTAAAACGACAATTCCAGCATTTTTGAGGGATAGGAATAAGCATTTTTCTGTAAAATTCAAGCTCCCGCCGAATCAAGCGATAATTTCTAGAACATTCAACACAAGTTAATATTTCATCAAGAATACTGTCCTCTACATCTTTTATATGATCAGGAATTTTTTCGGGTTTTAGAGTTCCCTTTCCTTCTGTCTTTTGGATACTATCTTCCCATCTAAAACCTTGTCCTAACGCCTCTTCTTTTATAAGTGGAATATTATCTTGCGCAATTGTTTCATTATATGCAAAAAAAGCAAGATCTATGGGGAAAAAATCACCGTAAATATCTTTATCTTTTAATTCTTTTATAATATTATCTTTTATCTTGTGGTATTCATCTTTACTATAACGTTTGTTTAAAATAACAAAACTTCCACCCTTTATAGCATCACAACCAAAACAATCATTACTTCTGCGAGTAGCAAAAGAATATTCCACATCTTGCGAACTTTCAACCCACCATGAACAAATAATGTTTCTTGCTCCAGCTCCAACACCAACACCATTATAAAGAAGTTCTGAACGACGACAATGACCTATCATATCAGCGCAATCTTTTCCACGTTTTACTGAAAAAGAATGTCGCATATCTTCGCAAAAAAATACTTCAAAGCATTTATGACAATTTTTTGATTCAAATATATAATCACCCACACAGTTTTCAACTTTTAAATTATTATTGTTACGATATGGAAATTTAAGAGAAAATTCTAAAAATTTTTTCTTTATCTTTTCTGTTTTCAAGAAACTGCCTGAAATTTCTGAAACACGTTTTAGCCATTCTTCTCTCTTGAGCGGTTCATTGAAAAAATGATAAGATTTATGACGTAAATTTACACAACCGAAACAATTCTGACATCCTGAGCAATTTAAAATAAAACGAGAATCTATGCAATCAGACACATTTTGTCCCCAAGCTACTCCATTGCTTTTATGAACATTTATACTTTCATAAACATTTTCTATTACATTACCATAATAAACATCATAAATATCTCGACTAGCAATTATGCCACGCGAATATGCGCAATTTTCATTATTGGGACCTGAATTAAAAATTAAATAACTATCTTTGTTGCCACCCGCAAAATTTGTATATTCGCTGTTTACATTTGAACCAGTAGCTGCGCTACTAAAGGTAGCGGATTTCGAGACTTTTTTAATAAGTTCATTAAATTGATCAAAAAAGGAAATTTTTGAGTCATAATCAAGGGCATAAGAATATGGATCCCATTTATCAGAAACCCAACATTCATTGCAGTACACAACATAAAGAGAATTGGGATTATACATGCTGATAATAGAACGACTGCATAAGTTACAAATTCTATTATATAAAGTACGTTCATTTCTCCATATTGCGCGTATTTTGAAACGGCAATCTGGGCAGATCTTAGGCGACGGCACTTTCATTTTTTCATAAAAAGAAAGATCATTTTTTTCTAAGATAAATTTTTGTTCACACTTTTTACATTTTTGTTTCATAGTTTATTCTAAAATTTTTCGGAGGACGTCTTCCGGCACTTCTTTCATTTTTGGAGCAGGTTTTGCCTCACTGGAGCTTTCAGCGGAAGTAGGCGGTGGAGTGAGTATGGGAGGAGTGTGAACGGTTTTTTCCTTTTCAATTTTTTCTAAAATCAAATCCTTTAATTTATTCATATCTTCAGAACTGGCCGCGCGATCTTTGGAAGGTAGAGATTCTTTATTTTTATTTTTGAGAGTGTCAAGCGAAACTGGTTTTGAAACAGGTGGAGTAAAAAGAGTTTTATTTAAAATTTCCCTTAAGGCTGAATTGGGTTTCTTGAGTTTAGCAGGAACTTTATTGAAACCTGCCTGCGCAAACAGGACTTTTTTAATAGTTCCCAATATCCCAGACTGGCCAGTTGGAGACAAGATTTTATTCTTGGTAAAAAGAGATTTATCCACGTGATGGCTTACTCGTTCGATATATCTGTCTTTTTCTTCATCTATTTTTTTATTTTTTTGTTCAAACTCTATGCCTAAATCAGCTAATGGTTTGAAAAATGTGGATTCATCGTGGCGGATTTGATTTTCTGAATCTTTTTCCACTTTTACCTCACCTGATTTTATTCTAGCTATACAATCTTTGCAATAAACTGCCCTACCCGGAGTCGGCTTGAAAGGCACCGTCGTTTCTTTCTTGCAAAGCGAACAAATAGCTGGAAATTTTTCTATATTTCCACTTCCAGCGTCAGTGTCATTGCCCAGCGACATTCCACTCCAGTCATTAATCTCTCTTTCCACCACTTCTTTACTTCTGCAATAGAGCGCGCGCGAAGATTTAATTACCTCTTCCTCAATCTTTTTATCACCCGACTTTATTAAGGGTGGTAAAGTTTTAGCCGAAAAAGGACGAGAGGTCACGCCATCGATCATTAATTTTATATAAACTTTATAGTTAGGCAAATTTAATATATCTTGTGGGGTAAATTCCGGGTCAAATTCACTTTCCAAAAATTCTGCGTCATCCGCCCCGACTCTGAAAACAATCATCGTGCCTACGTTGCCAAAAACAGCGTCCCGCACCGCTGAACTTTTGTCCACCACAAGCTGGGCGGTATATTGATGAGCCACAGTCAAATTTAATCGATACTTTCTAGCCTCGGATAAAATACCAGCAAAAGCATCTGTCACGAAATTTTGAAATTCATCCACATATAGATAGAAATCCTTGCGGGATTCTTCGGGAATTCGCACGCGCTCCATAGCGGCCAGCTGAATTTTAGTAATAATCATTCCACCGAGCAGTGACGAATTGTCTTCCCCGATACGCCCTTTAGAAACGTTCACCAGAAAAATCTTTCCTTCATTCATCATGTCGAAGATGTTAATCGTACTCTTTGATTGACCGACAACATTCCGAATGATAGAAGTGGAAAGAAATTGTCCGACTTTATTTTGAATCGGCGCAATCGCTTCATTTCTGAATTTATCTTGCCAAGCTTCATATTCATGCACCCAGAAAGCTTTAATAACCGGATCTTTTAAATTAGAAATTATTTTCTG
>ERZ1292632.39-Hain-H43-01um-R2-39-length-125353-cov-9_pt1 | contig 84317 bp, 92 predicted proteins | sample MGYA00564407_ERZ1292632 | MGnify/ENA primary metagenome ERZ1292632 (study PRJEB36523, sample SAMEA6512637) | groundwater metagenome | collected 2019-01-08 | study: AquaDiva: Metagenomics assemblies of 32 groundwater samples | reverse complement strand
ACCTACCGTTGGCTACTCCTTTATTTTCAATGATAATAAGCGGATAAATCTTTGGGATGCCCAAGGCAGATTATTTGTTTATAATCCGGAAGCATCAGACCCGGCCCAAAAATGGACAGACCAAACCGGCAGCCAAGTATCTTTAGGTTTGCCCGCTGATTTTAGACCTACCGTTGGCTACTCCTTTATTTTCAATGATAATAAGCGGATAAATCTTTGGAGCGGCAGCTTGTGCGATTGGCGTGATTTAGGCGGCCCTGCCGCAAGCAACTGCGATTTTTATTGGCAGAAAATGGTTGGAGGAAATGAAATTACCACTCCGCCGATTACTCAAACCAATACCACTAATGATATTTGGGTGACAGTCAATGGCGCCGATAGGGATGTCGTCAATTCAACCGATAGAGACGGACTGATTTCCGCTTATCTGCCGACCTCCGCGGTTGAAGAAGGCGTAAGCCGCAGGGCCGATGTTAATGTTGATATTTTCCTTTGCGACAACCCGTGGCCGAAGCCGCCTCTATTTCCCTTTATGGATTCGGGAAATAATTGTAATGGTTGTGACCCAGCCGTTTCAACTTGTGCCGGTTGCTACAACACCAATTTTAAGCTCTACTATTGCCGCGACAATGGTGTGGCCGGGTCGGTCGGCGATTTGCCGTCATTAAATCAAAACTTAATTGTCAAAGGCAGCGATGCCGGCACCGCGGGCGCGGGCATAGTCAAGGAATTTTTATGGCCGAATGAAACCGCGGCCAGCGATCAAATGGGAGGAAATGACGGCGAGACGCGAGGAACTGGCGGCTCGCCGGTTACCGCCGGCAAAGTCGGCGCGGCTTATAAATTTACTGGTGCGACCGGAGACAACAGTTTGATTGCCTTGCCCTCGGAGATAGTTGATGTGTTGCAAGGCGGCAATTTTACGATTTCTTCTTTTGTTAAATTTGATCCAAGCACTAAACCTCTTGATGATGGAGATCCTGATACCTTTTCACCAGCCAATTATAGCCTAATGGGTTCCGGCTATTATTATTCCCTTTGGTATCAATTTGAACGTTTGAATTTTGCTCTTGTGGCGGCTGGTAATGAAGCGGCTTTTTCTGGTCCGCTTAACGCGGACCAATGGTATCCAGTGTCAATAACTTACGACGGCTCAAAAATTATCCTTTATGTTGATGGCCAAAAAGTGGGAGAAAAAATTCCTCCCCGGTTGCCAGCTTCAGTTTCGCCGAATTATTATCTGGGCGGGTTTTCTCCAACTCTTGAAAGTAAATTCAAAGGTCTTTTAGACGAAGTCAAATTTTACGACCGCGCTTTGACGGCGGAGGAAATTCAAAACAATTCCGACAACGGTTTGGTGGCTTATTATCCGTTTGAGCCGACAACCGGCGCGATTGGCATCCGCGTCGCCAAAAATACCAGCCATCTTTCGCCCTTGGCTTGGTATCGGTCCGTTTTTGACCCAAATCGGCAAGGCAATCCGCAAAGCTTGGTGGTGGACAGCTATCAAGGGATGAGAGAAGGCCGGACGACTTATGTTGATGCCGCCGATTTGAATGAAGACGACCCAAACACTTCAGCAACAAATGAGGCAGGGACTAATATTTACAGTAATATTTATCTGATGTCTTACAGTGAAGCCGCGGACAATAATACCAGGGAGATTTATAACCGGCTGACCAGAGGATGGTTTTTTAATGCTAGCACCACCGCGGCTGGCGGCTTGCCGGACGCGGGCACGTGTTCTTTAAGCAATGGTAACGGCTGTTTCATTGACGCCCAATGTGAAAGGGAAAATGCCGGTTATTGCGACTCGGCCAAAGCCAAACTGACGCGTGACACCAAGCGCTTGGCGGATTTGGGCGATGTCAATTTGCTTTTGGAAAATTATAATAATCAGAACGGTTCTTATCCAACTTTAACCGCCGGCTCTTATGTCGCCGGCTGCAGTTTGAGCGTCTGGCCGTCTTGGCAGGCGAGCTTGGGGAACACGCTTGGCTCGGCTTTGCCGACCGACCCAATAAATAGACTGGATGGCTGTCAATCCCCCCCTAATAATTCAAATAACGATCCGAACACTTGCTGGAATCAGGGGGCGAAGACAATGGGCGCGCCCACCGATGGATATGTTTATTCGTATTTTAATGATGTAATTTCCGGCCATGGGGAATATAATAATAATTGGAGCCCGGCGACGAATTATTTCACCGGCTTCGTTGCCGCCAATCTTTGCGAACGATCAATGACTTGCGGCACAGATGTCGATTCTTCCGAAAATTCGAATTATCCAATTACTAATTTTCCGAGGTGTGATGTGAATGAGGATTGTAGCACCTGCTGGACTGATTGTGGATGTGGAACAGGTACAGTCTGCCGACAAGAAAGCGGAGCTTACCAGTGTTTACTGCCAGTGGAAGGCGATACAGACTGGGATGATGACTGGACTTTTAATAATACTGACAGATGCCCCTGGGATCCCAATAGACAGACAGATCCCGGTCAATGCGGTTGTGGCGATACCAGATGGACGGGTGGTAGACAAACTGATACTTCGCCCGGTCAAGAAACAGACACGGATATAGATAATACGCCCGACTGTAAAGATCTATGTCCAAATGACGCAAACAGAATAGCTCCCGGCAGATGCGGCTGTAATTCTACGTTTTCAGAGACGAGTGATGGAGACGGCGACGGCACGCCGGATTGTAATGACGACTGTCCCGACGATCCCGATAAAACCCAGGTTGGCGCCTGCGGTTGCAATGTGCCGGATTTGGATCCTGACAGAGACGGGGTTTATAATTGCCCCCAACCATAGCAGTTCGTCATCCCCGCTTCCGTTTTCACGAAGGTAAACTCCGGCGGGAATCCAGACAGAAAAAAGAGTATAATAAATTACGAAACTTTCTTAATCGTCATTCCGGCGAAAGCCGGAATCCAGGAGCAGTAAGAGTATTCCATTCAAATTCGCTGGATCCCGGCTTTCGCCGGGATGACGAGATGAGAAGATAAAAAACCGGAGTTTCATAATTAAGAGAAATTCTAAATTCTAAATTCCAATCCTATGTTTAAGAGCCAACCGGACGGCAGCCAGCCGCTAAAAAACAGCAAACTCCCATTTATATTTTTGGTGATTTTGTCGCTTCTTTTCATCGGCGGTTTTGTTTTTGGCTCTTATAAATATTTTATTCACGCCGGTCTCGCGTTTCAATACGACGATAACTGCCCCACCGTTTGGAATCCGGACCAAACCGACTCCGACGATGATGATGTCGGCGATCTCTGCGACAACTGTAGAGATGTGAAAAATGGGAAGACCAGCGGTGATCAGTCTCGTTGTAGCGGAGGCGATTGTTGCGCCTTTACCGGCGCCGAGGAATCAAAATGCGACCAAGCCAACGCCGACGGCGATTCTCGAGGCGACGCCTGCGAAAATGACACTGGCCCGTCAACCTGTGACAATGCCATCAGGGAAGGTAGCGAGGAGTGCGATTGCAGTGAGACAAAACAAATCGTTTTAGGCCAAGAGTTAACACCAAATGTGTGTTCTAGTACTGATTACGGAGACGGCAGCCGTTCCATTTGCGCGGATGGCGATCTGACTTTTTCTTCCAATTCTCCGGATGGCGACTATTATCTTATTCTTACTTCTTCAAACTATAATGACACTACCGAAGAGTATGGCATCAGGCACCAGATAGACGTCAAGGTTAACGACGCCACTGTCGGGCATATTTCCGCTTTGGCCAGCGCGCCTGCCAGGCCGCAAAAAAACGCCGTGAATTTGGGAACCGTCCCAAGCGGGGCCGCTATCACTTTGACCTGGACCAATGATGTTTATTGCGCCCCCGGTCAAGAAGTGAACTGCCCCTCGGCTTATCCTGATGATGTCAATTCTGATTTGCGTGTTTATAGTGTCGCTTTAGCGGTCAAATCAGCCGATCCCCGCTGTCGGAGCGTGAATGGCACCGCGCCGATATTTTACAGCCCTAACCGGCAGAACGCTTATTATTGTAGCGACAGCTGTCGCACCGTCATCGGCGTGAGCGAGTTCTGCGGCGACGGGGAACGGCAAGGTGCGACGCACATCCCCCAAGGCAACGAGATTTGTGACGACAATTATTATTTCAACGCCGCCAACGCCGGCCCGGCTAACGGCTGCGCCAATGATTGCCAAAAATCATGTCCGGACCACGGGGCGACCTATACACTGCAGGATATAACAATTTCACCAAGAACTAGAATCGCTGATGATATTAATAATGGGAGAAATACTAGTGAAATATTTTTTGAAGACTGTCGAGTAGCCAATAAAATAAGCGGTCAGATTTGTGTTAAAGGCAGCGTGGAAGAGACAGCGATTGTTTTTGTTACGGATTTGTCGGCTAGCATGGGGGATCGTCTTAGCGAGCTAAAGACCGCCTTGAAAACTTCAATGGAAAAATTGTTTGAAGCGCCAAGGGTGTCAATCGGCTTGGTGAGTTTTTCAGATAGTGCTAATGATGACACTGAAGATATTCAAGATTGCGATTTATCTTTATGTAAGAATGATAAGAATCAATTAAATGCCATGTCTGAAAAGGTTAATGGCTACAGGACAGGTGGCAGGACGAGGACTGATTTAGGCATACAAAAAGCGAGGGAAATTTTGAATAATTCTTCCGTCCCCAAAAAGATAATAATTCTGATGAGTGACGATTCGCCTGAAAAATTGAATCAATCAGGAATTATAGGTGATATTAATAATTATACCGAGTCGGCCAAGAGTAGCGGGATTGAAATTTATGTCGCCGGTTTTACTAATGATAAAAATATATTGGGTGCGTTTAATTATTGGTCTTCTAATAATGGTCAGGGCAACATTCCTGATGTCGCGCCAACAGAAGTAGAAGATTGCGATTTTTGGGTGTGGGGGTTTTGTTCATGGAACGCCCATTGGCAGCTGGCGGCTGATATTTATAATACCCATGGTTGCAGTGGCACTTTTTGTTTTACTGATTTAAATTTAGAAGGATTATATGAGGGTATTATCAATAAAATCAATAGTGAATTAAATATGAAAGTCAGCATTTCTATTGATGGCGGGCCGGAAATTTATTTTCCAGATGTGGGACCAGATCCAAATAATGAAAATGTCTATAAATGTACCAATAAAGAAATTTCATTGCCTATTGGTTTTTGTCATAGTATTCATCTGCCAGCCACTAAACATACCATTACTTTGGATTTTGATACGACTCAACCGGGAAATGCTGTTGATTTGAGGAATTGGAAGTTAAGCTACTGTCCTAAACTCGGACTCGATATTCCTCACGAGGCTGACTGTACTGATAATGATGGTGATACCTACAATATTGAAGGTGGTATATGCGATTCTATTGATTGTTGTGATAATACCACCTGTAATACTCATCCCGAAAATATCTATCCCGGCGCGGCTGAAGCCGCTTGTTCTACTGACCACACGGATTACAATTGTGATGGGGTTAATCCGCCAACTTGTCCGCCAGAGACCGCACCGGCCTACTGCGGCGATAATCGATGTAATGTTAGCTGCGGTCAATCTTCTTGCCAAGTCAGTGATCTCAAAACTCAAGAAACTACCGCTACCTGTCCGCGAGATTGTTGTCTCACTGCCACCAGTTGTGATGGAGATAATTGTACTAATAATCCTCACGATCCTGTTTATTCTCCCGCTTGTAGTGATTGTAATAGTCCCACTGGCTGGCAGAATCCTACTTGTGATGCGACGCTATTTCCCGGAGAATATTGTCAGGATGTACATGGCATTCCTCCTGATTATACGGTAGGTGGTTATGTTTTATATCGCCCCTCTCCCTCTTCAGATGCGATTCCACCCGGAGATCTCAGTTGTAGATTAAATATAAATAGTGAAACAGGGGTGAAGATTTATACCTGTTATGACACTTGTGTAAGTGGCGAAACCCCACCAATTACTTTAAAAAGGTGGGGCTGTATTGGCGCCAATCCAGATAGCTACGCCTCTGCCGGTACTCGTAGTTGCACCGCCGCTCCTCTTGATGATAGTTACACTTGTCACGGTGTTGCTAACGACGAAACCGCCGATTACTGCAAATCAACCGCGGTTACCTGCATAAATAATTGTGGCGATGGTTGCGAGTCCGGTTGCGAAGCGACTGACCTGGACTGCAACACTGTGCCCAACAATAATAATTGCTGTAATCGCGCCGCCGGAGAAAATATAGATAATGAAGCTGCTTGCCCGGTCAAAGTTGGGGATATGATTAAGTTAAGAAATGGAACTAATTGGTTGGGATATCATAATGATTATATTTTTGCTGATAATATTACAGTTAAAATTTTTATAATAAATGCAGGGTCAAGCAGCGCTTGTAGTACTTATAGTTTGGGGACACCAGCAGCTGGAGATGTAAATAATGAAGCATGTGTCAGTTTTTTAGGCGTTGGATTTCATTTAAGTTGGCTACAAAACGGTTCCTTTCCTGAAGAGGATAGTACGTATCAAATTATTAATCCTTTAGATAGTCCACTTAAGATCGGAGATGTGATTTATTTTAAAGTCAGGGATTCTTATGGCTACTGGTCCGCTCGCTATAATTCTCAAAGTAAAATAGGCCTTTCAACAAACCAACAGGCATGGGAACAATTCCAAGTTTGCCGTACAACCGGCACTAATCCGTGTTCGTCGACTTTAACCAAAGCCCCATCAGCGTCGCAATTGGCCATCGGCGGTATTCCCTCCGGCCAAGTTGCGGGTGCCGAGGAAGCGAGCCAGCCAGTAAGCCAGAATATTTTCCGCCGGTGGTGGTTATTTATTTTAAATTTATTTAAAATTTAATCAATAAAAAATTCCCCTCCTTTCCAAGGAGGGGTTAGGGGAGGATTCCCCCTCCTTGTTTTAAGGAGGGGGTTGGGGGGAGGTCTTTGATAAAATTTATTTTAAGACCCCTCCCTACCCTCCCCTTAAGACAAGGGGAGGGACGACGGTTTTTCCCCTTTGAAGGAGGATAAATACAATCATATGTTCGACCAAAACCAACCCAAACCGCAAGGACCATCAAATGAACCGGCGCCGTCTAATTTTGCGCCCGCCCAGCCGCCGGTGGAAGATATTTTTTCTCCCACCGAGTCAGCTTCCCAGCCAAGCTCTTTTGAGCAATCAAACCGTCCCTTGCGGCCGGTCGCCCAAGCGCGGCTAGCCACTCAACCCACCGGAGGGATGACCGTGCCCGAGGCCGAGCTTTTTGGCGGCCGTTCCATCTGGGCGAATAAACTGTTCGTTTCTTTAATCGCGATCGTCATTATCGCCGCGGTGGCGGGCGCGGGCTGGTGGCTGTTTAATTTTCTAAACGGCCGTTTGCCCTTCATTAGCAACAACAATAATAATAATGTCGCCAATGAAAACACCAATCAAGGCGGTGTTCTTAACCAAAACATCAACCAAAATATGAACCAGAACGCCAATCAAAACGAGAATACCAATCAGCCAGCCAATGAAAACAGCAACAATAATGCCAATCAAAATACCAATTCTGCCGCGACCATTGATTCCGACAGTGATGGCCTGACCGATGAAGAAGAAACAGCGCTTGGTACCGACCCTTATAAATTTGATACTGACGACGACGGGCTGACTGACCGGGCGGAAGTCAAAATTTACAAAACCGACCCCCTGAAGCCGGACACGGACGGCGACGGCTTTTTGGACGGCGCGGAAGTCATTAACGGCTATGACCCGTTAAAAATCGGCGGCGCGAAGCTTTTTGAAGCGCCTAATCAATAAAATTTCCTCCCCTTTCAAAGGGGAAATCGTCGTCCCTCCCCTTTATTCAAGGGGAGGGTAGGGAGGGGTCTTAGATAACAATTATTTCAAGACCACCCCCTAACCCTCCCCTTAAAACAAGGAGGGGGAAACCAAATCAAGACCTTCCCCAACCCCTCCCCTTTGAAAGGGGAGGAAGACGACTTATATTTTTAAAAGATATTTTTATGTTCAACCAAAAACCACCAACTCCGCCAGTGGCGTCTTCACCCGCGTCTTCGCCAGCGCCGGCCAACCAAGACATTTATGTGATGCCGGAAAAATTCCAATCACACAAGGCGAAATCGTCGTCCGGCAAGGCCTTAATCATCGTTTTGATTATTTTTATTTTGGTCGCGGGCGCTTCAGCCGCTTATTTTCTCTACGATATGTGGCAGAGAAACCAGGCGGCGCAGGAATTAGCCCTCCTTCAAAATCAAAATGAAAATCAAAATATGCCGCCATTTAATGAAATTATTAATAATGAAAATTTCAACGCCAACGCGAACGCCAATTTGAACGGAAATGAGAATGGCAATTCAAACGAGAATATAAACAACGGCAATGAAAACGCGAACGGCAATTCAAACGGCAACCAAAATATCAATGCCGGCCAGCCAGCTGCGCCGCCGACAGTTTCAAGCGACGCCGACCGGGACGGCTTGACTGATTTGGAAGAAAATATTTTTATCACTTCGCCGACCAAGCCGGATACGGACAGCGACGGCTATTTGGACGGCAGCGAAGTTTTAAACGGCTATGACCCGACGAAGGTCAATTCAGCCAAAATAAAAGATGCGAGCGCCGTTCAAGTTGTCACCACCAGTTTTGCCGGCGATAATTTTGAATTTTTAAACATCAAAAACTGGCCGGTGAGCCCGATTTCCGCCAGCCGCCAGGTGGTCATTACCACGGACACCGGGGAGATCATCCGGATTTCCGTCAAAGACAATCCGGACAAGCTCTCCGCCGCCAATTGGTATTTAAATTTACACCCCCAAACTTCTTTGAGCGATTTAAAGACGGTCAAAGCTGATGTTTTGGAGGGGATTTTTTCGCCCTCCGGCTTGGAGGCGTATCTGGTCAATCCGGAAAAGACCAAAATTTATACTTTTGAATATCTTCTAAGCGACGTGAATGAATTCCGTTATCCCGCCATTTTCAATATGATGATCAAGACCTTCAAAGCAGTCAACACCTTGCTGGCCGCGAATTGCTTGGGTGTTTTTTGCCAAGACAAGCCCTGCGGGCCGCTTCCCGACGGTGGCAACAGTTGTGAGACCGCCACCGGCGTTTGCTATGAAAAAAGTTGCCAGGCCAATGCCGACTGTTCTGTCGGGAAAACCTGCCAGCAGGTTGATTGCCTCGCGGGTGATGCTATCGCACAGGCAAAGGTTTGTAAATAATCAGTTATTCGCCGTTTAAAAAGTATGTTAAAATTTGAAGTTAATTATCGGACGAAAACGACTTACCCCTCAAAATATTTAAAACAAATTGTCCAATATTTTTTTAAAGAGTCAAAATTAAAAGGCCAGTGGTATTTTTCTCTCGCTTTTGTCGGCGAAGCGGAGATAAAAAAATTGAATCATAAATGGCGAGGACAAAAAAAAGCGACTGATGTTTTGAGCTTTGCCGAAGAGAAGGGCGAATTCATCAATCCGCCGGAAGAAAAAAATTATTTGGGCGAAGTGGTGATTTGCGCGCCTATCGCTAAAAGGCAAGCAAAAGAATTCAATGTTTCTTTTGAAGTGGAAGTGGCCCGGCTCCTTATTCATGGCTTGGCGCATTTAGTCGGCTACGAGCACGAGAGGGTTTCATTGGCCAAAGCGAGAAAGATGGAAAATTTTGAAAAAAGAATAGGAAAAATCCTAAAAATGCCTTGAACACAAAATTTGTTCATTTTTTGTTTTTTGGCTATTGAATAGATTTTCTTTCTGTTTTATAATAATAACTAAGTTTTATCCCATGCTTAAAAGCGATTTAATAACCGGACTTGATGTCGGCTCAACCGCGATCCGAGTCGTGGTCGGCCAAAAGGAAAAAGGAGACGAGCGGCTGAAAATCATCGGCGCGACGGAAGTGCCGGCTCAAGGAATCAGCAAAGGCATCGTCACCAGCGTTGAAGACGCGGTTTCCTCGATTTCTTCCGCTTTGGAAAAAGTGGAGCGGATGATCGGCCAGCCGATTGACCACGCTTGGGTTGGAATTAATGGCAGTCATATTATCGCGAGTGAGAGCAAGGGAGTCGTCGCCGTTTCCAAAGCGGACGGCGAAATCAGATCAGAGGATGTGGAACGGGTAATCGCCGCGGCGCAAGCCGTCGCGATTCCACCGAATTATGAAATCCTTCATGTCATCCCAAAAAGTTTTACCGTTGACTCGCAAACTGGCATTAAGGATCCGATTGGCATGACCGGCATTCGGCTGGAAGTGGAAGCGCAAATCATCCAAGGCCTCGCGGCGCAGATAAAAAATTTGACCAAATGCGTTTATCGCACCGGCTTGGATATTGATGATGAGGTTTTGTCCATTTTAGCTTCGGCGGAGAGTGTTTTGACCAATCGCCAGAAAGAATTGGGAGTGGTGTTGGTAAATATCGGCGGCGCGACGACCGGCATCGCGGTTTTTGAGGAAAATAACGTGCTGCACACGGCGGTTTTGCCGATCGGCTCCGAATACATCACCAACGATATCGCCATCGGACTGCGGATTTCACTGGATACGGCGGAAAAGATAAAACTCCGTGAAGGCAGCGCGCTTTCGGAAAGTTTCAAGAAGACGGATGAAATGAAATTTGCCGATTTGGGCGGAATAGAAGACGGTTATTTTTCCAAGAAAGAAGTCGCGGAAATCATTGAAGCCAGAGTGGAAGAAATAATGGAACGGGTGGACAAGGAACTTAAGAAGATCGGCCGTTCGGGAATGTTGCCGGCGGGCGCGGTTTTGACCGGCTCGGGCGCGAAACTTGACGGGATGACGGAAGTGGCGAAAAAAACTTTGCGTCTTCCCGCTTCACTCGGCTATCCGCAAGAATTGATTTCCAATCTGGATAAAGTAAGCGATTTGTCTTTTACCACGGCGATCGGCTTGGTGATTTGGGGGAGCGAACTGCAGCGAGGCGGTTTCGGCCTGAAAATCTTAAGCCGCTTTCGGAGCGTTGACAAAGCCGCGAGTCAAATGAGAAGATGGTTTAAGTCATTTTTACCCTAACGAAGTCAAAAGTCTATAAAGTCTATAAAGTCTATAAAGTCAAAAGTATATTAGATAAAAATAATTATTAAAAAGATGATTTTATAAACTTTTAACTTTATAAACTTTATAAACTAAATTATATGCCCGAAATAAAACCGGAACTTGAAACTTTTGCCAAAATTAAAGTGATCGGCGTGGGGGGCTCCGGCGGATCCGCCATCAATCGAATGATCGCCTCAAAAATCAAAGGCGTGGAATTTATGGCGATTAATACCGATGTCCAAGCGCTTCATCACAACGAAGCAAAGCACAAGCTTCATATCGGCCAGATGACCACTCGCGGACTGGGAGCGGGGATGGATCCGGAACTTGGTTTTCAAGCGGCGCAAGAAAGCATTAATGACATCCGTGACGCCTTAAAAGGGGCGGATATGGTTTTCGTTACTTGCGGTTTGGGCGGCGGCACCGGCACCGGCGCGTCGCCGATGGTGGCGCAAGTCGCCAAAGAACTTGGCGCTTTGGTGGTCGCGGTGGTGACCAAGCCGTTTTCCTTTGAGGGCACGCAGCGCGCGGCGATCGCTGAACGCGGCTATCATGAACTTCGAGATCGGGTGGACACAATTATTACCATTCCCAACGATAAAATTTTTCAAATTATTGACAAGAAGACCTCCATTCTCGATTCATTTAAAGTCGTTGATGATGTTTTGCGTCAAGGCGTGCAGGGGATTTCCGAGCTCATCACCATGCCTTCTTTAATCAATCTTGATTTTGCCGATGTCAAAGCGATTATGCTTGATTCTGGCTCGGCCTTGATGGGTATTGGCGAGGCGAATGGCGAAAACCGAGCGGTGGCCGCCGCCAAAATGGCGGTTTCCTCTCCGCTTTTGGATGTTTCAATTGACGGGGCGCGCGGAATCTTGTTTATTGTGATGGGCGGGCCAAACTTGACGATGGACGAGGTCCATGAAGCGGCCGAGGCGATTACGGAAAGCGCCGACTCCAACGCGAAAATCATTTTCGGCGTCGCGATTGACGAGGCGATGAAAGACAGAGTGAGAATCACGGTGGTCGCCACCGGATTCGGCGATAAAGAAAAGGCCAGCCGTTCATCCTTAGAAGAGCCGAGATATTCAATGAATCGCTTGTTTTCCCGCCGGGTGATTGATGAAAAACCGACCGAAACCAAAGCGCCAAAAACAGAAACGGCTAAAATGGAAGAAAAAGAAAGGCCGGCGCCGCCATCTAGGATTCGGCCGCGGGTGGAAGAAGAGGATTTGGAAATCCCGGCTTTCATCAGGAAAAAGATGAGATAAATTAAAAAATCAAGAAATTAATTTGTCGAGACGCCCCGTCGGGCGTCTCGACGCTTTTTTTATCCAAAATGTTATCCCCAAACCGTCTTTAAAATTTTAAAAAACCAGCCAAAAAGCGATTTTTGACAAGGGGCTTGAAGGTGTTATAATTAAAGATGTTGGGAAGCAATGATAAGATAGATCTGGCGAAGATTTTTTGAATTTTAAAATTATTGATTTTCGCTCGCGGGTCTATTTTTTTATTTTGTGATTTTTACTCTAATTTTAATTTTTGAAATCGGCTGGCCCCACCCGCCGAAATCTGTTTATTCGTTAAAATTTTGGCTTAAATTCCTCTTTTATCATCTTTTTTCTCATTTTTCCGAAGGTGTGGCAAATTTATGGAAAACCAAATCAAGCAGGTAAAGAAACGGGACGGCCGGATTGTTGATTTTGACCAAAACAAAATCATTCAGGCGGTTTTTAAGGCCCTAAAAGCGGTCGGCCGGGAAGATTTGCCTTTGGCCGAAGAATTGGCCGAACGAGTGATGCGGCTACTCAATAGCAAATTCCATCCTCGCTCAATTCCGGCGATTGAAGAAATTCAGGATATCGTGGAGGAGATTTTAATTGACGCCGATTTGGTTAAAGCGGCCAAATCTTACATTATTTACCGCGAACAGCACGCTCGGCTTCGGGAACTGAAAGAACTGATTAATTCCAATGATGTTATTGACGGCTATTTGAAGCAATTGGATTGGCGGGTCAAGGAAAACGCCAATATGGCTTATTCGCTCCAAGGGCTCAATAATCACGTCGCTTCCTCGGTCAGCTCGCATTATTGGCTCAATAAGATCTATCCGCCAGAAATCAGAGAAGCGCATGTAAGCGCCGCCATTCATCTCCATGACCTCCAACTTCTCGCGGTTTATTGCTGCGGTTGGGATTTGCAGGCGATTTTAAGAGTCGGTTTTGGCGGGGTGAACGGCAAGGTCCAGAGCAAGCCCGCCAAGCATTTCCGCGTCGCTTTAGGCCACGCGGTGAATTTTCTTTATACTTTACAAGGCGAGGCGGCCGGCGCGGTCGCTTTGGCCAATTTTGACACCTTACTCGCGCCTTTTGTCCGCCATGACGGTTTAGAGTACAAACAGGTCAAACAAGCGCTTCAGGAATTCGTGTTTAATATGAATGTGCCGACCAGAGTCGGATTTCAAACGCCTTTTAGTAATTTAACTTTTGATTTATTGTGTCCTTCCACCTTAGCCGACGAAGCGGTTATTATCGGCGGCGCGCCGCAAACCGAAACTTACAAAGAATTCCAGCCGGAGATGGATTTGATCAATAAGGCGTTTGCCGAAGTGATGTTTGAAGGCGACGCCAAGGGGCGGGTATTCACTTTTCCCATTCCGACTTATAATATTTCGCGCGATTTCAATTGGGATAATGAAGTGCTTAGCCCGATTTGGGAGATGACCGCTAAATACGGGATTCCTTATTTCGCCAATTTTATCAACAGTGATATGAAAGTGGAGGACGCGAGGTCAATGTGTTGCAGATTGAGGCTGGATAATCGGGAGCTTCGGAAGCGCGGCGGCGGGATTTTTGCCGCTAATCCGCTGACCGGCTCCATCGGCGTCGTCACCATCAATTTGCCTCGCATCGGCTATCTCGCCAAAACCCAAGACGGTTTTTTCAGTCGCCTCGGTCAAGTGATGGATTTATCCCGCCAAAGCTTGGAATTAAAGCGAAAAATTTTGGAAAATTTTACCGAAAGCGGGCTTTATCCTTATAGCCGTTTTTATCTTGGCGACATCAAAGAGCGATTTGGCGAATACTGGCGCAATCATTTCAACACGATTGGCATCAACGGGATGAATGAAGCGGTTTTGAATTTTATGAATCGGCCGCTTTCCACGCCCGAAGGCAAGGAATTCGCGCTTAAAGTGATTGATTTTATGCTGGAACGGCTGGCGCGCTATCAAGAAGAAGATAACCAGCTTTACAATCTGGAAGCGACGCCGGCGGAAGGCACGACCTACCGATTTGCCAAAAAGGACAAAGAGCTTTATCCTGACATTATCGTGGCCAACGAAGAGGCCTACCGGGAAAAGGGCGCGGCGCCTTATTACACCAATTCCACTCATTTGCCGGTCAATTTTTCCCATGATATCTTTGAAGTGTTGGAACAGCAGGATGATTTGCAAATTAAGTACACCGGCGGCACGGTCATCCACGGCTTTTTAGGAGAGCGGTTGTCTGATATTGAAAGCACCAAAAAATTGGTCAGAAAAATCGCGGAGAATTTTCGTTTGCCCTACTACACCTTGACGCCGACTTTTTCGGTCTGTCCTAAGCACGGCTACCTTAATGGCGAACATCGCTATTGTCCAGTTTGTGACGAGGAGATCGGTTTTGTCAGACAGCAAGAGGATAAATTGCCGCTTTAAGTCTATAAAGTTAAAAGTTCATAAAGTTCTTAAAGTCATTAATCAGACGACTTTATAGACTTTCGACTTTATGGACTTTATAAATTAAAATTTATTAATAAATAAATTTTTATATGGAAGGTGACAAAACAACAGCGAAACGCCAGCTCTGCGAGGTTTATTCCCGCGTCGTCGGCTACATTCGGCCGGTGGACCAGTGGAATCCGGGCAAACAATCGGAATTTTCCGACCGGAAGACTTTTGAAAAGAGCGGCGTCTTAAACGATTGATTGTAAGACAAAAAGACTTATGAAAATCGGCGGATTACAACCAGTGACTTTACTGGATTATCCGCAAAAGGTGGCAGCGATCATATTTACCAGCGGTTGTAATATGCGCTGTCCTTTTTGTTATAATCCGAATTTGGTTTTGCCCGAGCTCATTTCAGCCGGAAACCCAATGCCGGAAGATTATGTTTTTGAATATTTAAACAGAAGAAGAAAATATCTGGACGGCGCGGTGATTTCCGGCGGCGAGCCGACCATCCAAGCCGATCTCGCGGCATTTTTAGCAGAAATAAAAAAAATCGATTATTCGGTCAAATTGGACACCAACGGGCTTTTGCCCGATGTTTTGAAAAAATTAATTGAGGCGGGGCTGATTGATTATCTGGCGATGGACATCAAAGCGCCTTTGGGCCGTTACTTAGAAATTTGCGGCCAGGCCGTGGCTGAAGAAGCGATTAAAGAAAGCGTAAAAATTATCAGAGACAGCGGTCTGCCCCATGAATTTAGAAGCACTTTAATTAAAGGATTCCATCAGAAAGAGGATTTGACCAAAATGGTTGAGCTGATTGCCGGCGCCCAGACGTATTATTTACAGAATTTTTCGCCCCAAGGCGAATTGATTGAGAAAAATTATACCGGTGCGAGTTTTTCGGTGGGCGAAATGGCGGAGTTTCGCGACCTCGCGAGTCGGTTTGTGGAAAACTGTGTTGTCAGATAGAGTAATGTGGTATAATAGAATAAATCCCAAATCTAAAATATCAAATTCCAAAATTCTTTAAAAATTAACGTTTTTTAGCAACTATTTGGGATTTGTAATTTTGAATTTATAATTTAGATTTTATGGATCAAAATTTTTTAAGCCGAATAGAGGAGGACATCAATTACGCCAAAGCAACCGAGCACTTGGTCAAAGAAGAAAAGGAGGAATTAAGGAAATTATTGGAAGAAAATTTAAAATACAACCGCGCGATTTACGCCGACACTCAAAAAATCAGGAGTTTCATGTTTTGGCGGATAGTGATTTCAATCATTTGGCTGGTGGTTATTGTGGCGCCGATTATCGCCGCCTTCATCTGGCTGCCGCCGTTAGTCAAGGATTTGTTCGGTAATTATCAGGATCTCTTCGGGCAGGCCAATGGTATTTTTGATTTTATAAACCAATTAAAGCAACTGAAGTAGTATGAATGAGACATCGAGTCAAATTAAAGATTTGAAGCGTCAAATCTCTGGAATTTGGAGGTTGCTTTGACTTGGATAAAGTAAAAAAGGAAATCGCCGAATTGGAGAAGGAAATTTCTCACTCCGATTTTTGGGCGGAGCCGGAAAAAGCCAGGGTCATCAGCCAAAGGTATGAAAATTTAAAATCAGATTTGGCGAGTTGGGAAAATTTAAAAAATGAAGTTGATGAACTCGGCGAGCTGGCCCAGATGGATGACAGCGGCCTGTCGGAAGAAATTGGAAAAAAACTGTCAAAACTAATCCAAGAATTCAAAGAATTGGAATTCTTGGTTTTATTTTCCGGGCGTTATGACGAGGGAAGCGTGGTCGTCTCCATCCACGCCGGCACCGGCGGGGTGGACGCGCAGGACTGGGCGCAAATGCTCCGGCGGCTGTATTTGAGGTTTTGCGAGCGGCACAATTTTGAGGCGAAGGTGGTGGATGAAACGCCGGGCGCGGAAGCGGGACTAAAGAGCGCGACGATAGAAATCAGCGGCCGCTGGGCTTACGGCTGGCTAAAATCCGAGAATGGCGTCCATCGTTTGGTGCGCATTTCGCCGTTTGACGCGGAAAAAATGCGCCACACCTCATTCGCTTTGGTGGAGGTTTTGCCGGAATCGGAGGGGATTAAGGAGATTGAGCTCAAAGACGAGGATTTAAAAATTGAAGTGATGCGCGCTTCGGGTCACGGCGGACAGAGCGTCAACACGACTGACTCGGCGGTACGAATCACTCACCTTCCCACCGGCCTCGCCGCCAAATGCCAAAACGAACGCTCCCAGCTCCAAAACAAGAAGAGCGCCATCAGGATTTTGAAGGCAAAACTTTTAAAATATTATGAAACCGAGGAAGGCGAAAGAGTAAAGGTGATGAAAGGGGACTATCAGAAAGCCGAATGGGGCAATCAAGCGCGTTCTTATGTCCTCAATCCGTATAAATTAGTCAAAGATCACCGGACCGAACACGAAACTGCCGATGTGGACCGCGTCTTGAACGGGGAGATTGATGATTTTGTGGAGAGCTATTTAAGAGGAAAAATTAAGGAATAATAAATATCTGCGAATTACTAAATTCAGGAATTGCCTTATTTTCTGGCTGCGGAACTCGCCCCGCCAAGGCGGGGCTCAAACAGTCCTCGCGGCGAAAATAAGGCAATTTCTGAATTTAGATATAAATAAATCATGTCATTTCGTAATTCAAAAAATAATGAATTATTGGCAGAGAATTACCCATTCCAAATCAAAAATATTTTTATTTTGTCTTTTATTTTTTATTGTCGGCGTCGGTGTTTCCAGTTTTTTTTCTTTTAACTCGTTTATTATCTTTTGTTTAATTTTAATATCAGCTCTCGGGCTGATTTTTTCCTTGCCCGCCGTAGCTTTAGCGAAGGCGGGCTTGCCCGTTGTAGAGACGCCCCGGTGGGGCGTCTTAATATTTTTTATTTTTTGTTTCTTCCTCGGCGTTTGGCGTTATCAAATTTCTCTGCCTGATTTTTCCGACGAAACGAAAATTTACTATTATAACGGCCGAGAAACCAACTTTTCCGGTGTTGTCGCCGATATTGACGAACGGATTGATAAGCAGAAAATAACTATTAATTCAAAATTGGCGGGTAAAATACCGGTTAGCGGCAAAGTTTTATTGACCTTACCGCTTTATCCTAAATATCAATACGGTGATGAAGTCGGTGTTTCTTGCCAACTAAAAAAACCGGAAAAGTTCGATGATTTTGATTATGAAAAATATTTAGCCCGATATGATATTTATTCGGTGTGTTCGTTCGCGAAGATTTCTAAAACAAATCCCCCTCCCCTTGTCTCAAGGGGAGGGTTGGGGAGGGGTCTAATAATTAATGTATTAAAAGCGAAAAAATTTTTGTCTAATGGCCTCTCCCTCTCCATTCGAGAGCCGCAAAACGCCCTTCTTCAGGCGATGCTTTTTAACAACCGCGGCGGTTTGTCGCCGGCGTGGATGGATAAATTTTCCCAAACCGGCGTCACCCATATCATCGCCATTTCCGGCCAGCATATTGCCATTATTTCCATGGTTTTAATGAGCGTCGCGATTGGCCTCGGGATATCTCGGCCAAAGGCGTTTTGGGCCATCGCCGCCATCATTGTTTTTTATATTGTCATGATCGGCGCGCCGGCTTCGGCCGTCCGCTCGGCGATTATGGGCATCCTCGTCTTGTATGCCCAGAAAGTCGGCCGGCTGAATAACTCGCTTAATCTGATTGTTTTTGCCGCCGCCGTGATGCTCGCCTTCAACCCGAAAGTTTTGATTTTTGACGTCGGTTTTCAGCTTTCTTTTATGGCGGTCATCGGCTTGATTTATCTCGTTCCTATTTTGGAAAAATATTTCCGCCGCCTGCCCGAATTTTGGCAAGTCAAAGAAATATTTATTATGACCTTGGCCGCCCAAATAATGACCTTACCTTTGATAATTTTTTATTTTCATCGGCTTTCTCTTTCTTCTTTTCTGGCCAATATTTTAATTTTGCCCACCATTCCGTTTTTAATGGTTTGGGGCTTTATCAACGCGGTCGTTGGCGCGGTTTTTTTGCCGCTCGGAAAACTCTTGGGTTATGTCAGCTATTTTGCCGCTGGTTATTTTCTTTGGGTGGTTGATCGCTTGTCAAAAGTGCCACTCTCAAGCCTCCAAATAGAGTGGCTAAATATTTTTTTGGTGGTCGCGCTCTACGGGGTGATTGCGGTTTGGGTGTATAATACGAATAAGAAATTAAAAAATTAAGAAATTAAGAAATTAACGATGTTTAACAAAAAAACAAAAATTATATTTATTGTCATTTTATTTTCTTGTTTTCTTGTTTTTTTAATTTTTTATAATTCTCGCCAGCCGCAGGTATTATCTGATACCGCTTCCAACCCGCAACCAGAATTAAAAATTTACTTCTTTGACGTGGGCCAAGGCGACAGCGAGCTCATCCGGACGGCCAAAGGCGACGACATTTTAGTTGACGGCGGGCCGGATAATTCGGTTTTGGAAAAATTGGGCAAATATCTGCCTCTCACCGACAATGATTTGGAGCTCGTCATCTTGACCCATCCGCATGCCGATCATGTCACCGGCCTGGTGGAAGTGCTAAAAAGATATCGGGTGGAAAAAGTTATGATGACCGGCGCGAGCCACACTGCCGGCGATTATATTGAATTTTTAAACTTAATTAAAGAAAAAAATATCCCCGTGGAAATTGTGGACGGCCAAAAACAAATCGCGCTGGACGCCTCCACGACGATAGAAATACTCTGGCCTTTAGAGAATATTGAGGGTCGGCGTTTTGATAATCTTAATAATTCGTCAATTGTTTTCCGCTTGTCTTATGTTTCCTCAACCGCGCTTTTTATGGGCGATTTTGAGCAGGAAGAAAAGCTGGCTTCCAGCTCTCCCGAGCTCGTCAAAGCCGACCTTTTGAAAGTCGGTCATCACGGCTCTTCCAACGGCAACAGCCAAGAATTTCTGGCCGTTGTCCAGCCCCAATACGCCGTCATTGAAGTCGGCGCTGACAATTCATACGGCCTGCCCTCTTTCCGCGCCATTTATTATTTGGAGGAGATGGGGGTGAAGATTTTTAGGACGGATAGGAATGGAGATATAGTATTTGAGAGTAATGGAGTAAAGTGGCAGTTGATTAAATAATAAACTATTGATTTTTTTATCATAATATAGTAATATCTCTCCTAGAGAAATTGTAACTTGACAATAAGCAGAAGGGAGGGTATTGGCTATGTATATTTGCAAAGGAAAGACACGGGTTGTATTCGTGTTTCCTAAATTGGGATTAGTTTTTAAACTGCCGATGATTCGTTTTTTAACTTCTATTGCTTTGACAAAAAGAAACCTCCAGCGTTATTTTGGAGGTAATCCGCCCCTTCAAAAAGAAGATATGGGTGATGTCAAGTCATATTTATTTGGCGGTATCTTAAAAAATTGGCGGGAATTTATTTTTTATTTAAAAACCAGACATCCTATTTTGCAGCCGACATTTTTTTCTTTGTTTGGATTTTTCAATATCCAATTAGCGGGAAAAGAACAAGTAAAAGAATGGGGAGCAATTTTGAGTCAGGCGACAGAGATATTATTTGATTCAAATGACGACAATCCGTTTTTTGGTAGCGATAATCACCACTGGATGAACCCAAGGAATTTTTCTATTGATGACGGAAAATTAAAAATGCTTGATTATGGGAGTAAGTATACGCAAAAAACCATAAGGAGTCATGGTTCGATAATTATTGCTGATTTTAATCCTTCATATAAGTACAATGAAGAAAGATATTTGGAGAAATACCTGGCATACAAAGCAAGGAGAAAGATTTAACGAGGCATCTAGTCATTGATGACGGATGCCTTTTTTATTTGGGATTAATGGAGTGGCAGAGGGAAGTGGCCTTCTTGCGATTTTTTATTTTCTTTGCTAAGATAATCTCGTTAATTATTATTTATTCAATATGTCCGACGCTAAAACTAAGATTCTCCTCATTGAAGACGACCCGATGATCGTGGAAATGTACAAGATGCGGCTGGAAGCCGAAGGATACGAAGTGACGGCGACTGACCGCGGCAGCGAGGCGATTGAAATCGCCAAAAAAGAAAAGCCGGCGGTTGTTTTATTGGATGTGATTTTGCCCGAGATAGACGGATTCACTATTTTACAGAATATGAAAGCGGAAATGGAGACAAAAGACATTCCGGTTTTGCTCCTGACCAATTTGGGCCAGGAATCGGACAAGGAAAAAGGAACGAATTTGGGCGCCGCCGATTATTTCGTCAAATCCCAGCACACGCCCGCCGAAGTAATTCAAAAAGTTAAAGAATTAATTACTAAATAATTTTTATGAAACCGGAAGCGATAGAACGAACATTGGTTCTACTCAAACCCGACGCGATTAAGCGTGGATTAGTGGGAGAAATTACCACTCGCTTTGAAAGGGCGGGCATGAAAATCGTCGGGATGAGACTCTGTTGGGTAAAGGCGGATAAAGCTGGTGAGCATTACGGTGAGGATATTATTAAACGGCGGGGGGAGAAAGTGAGAAACAATTTGATGGATTTTATCACTTCCGGTCCGGTGGTGGCGATGGTGATAGAAGGCGTGGACGCGATTGAAAATGTGCGGATGATGGTCGGCCCAACCGAGCCGAAAGCGGCATTGCCAGGCACCATCAGGGGCGACTACGCCCATGTGAGTTATCGCCATGCCGACGCGCAGGGCAAAGTCGTGGAAAATCTGGTTCATGCTTCATCGGATAAAAATGACGCGGAAAGGGAAATTTATTTATGGTTCAATGAGGACGAGCTTTTTGAATACCAGACGGTTTATGAAGCGCATACGTTTTAAAAATACCCCAGTATCACAACAAAGTTGGATACGGGGCAAGCAAGAATATAAAAATATAAAAATAAAATAGCCCAATAGTTGATGGGCTATTTTTGATAAGCGGGGCGCAGAGAGGCGTATTACTTGGCGGCCTTCTTGCTCATCGTCTTGAGGCAATTGGTGCAGATTTTTATTTTCCGACCGCCGATTTTCTTGCTTTTCAAATTAATTTTTTGTTTTCTTTTGGTTTTTACTTTGGAATGGCTGACATTGAATCCGGTCGCCGTCCCTCGGCCGCAGATGGAACAAGTTTGAGACATAATGAAATTTTTAATTTTTAATTTTGTAATTTTTAAATAATGATCTAATTTCTAATTTTTAAAAATTAAATCATTAAAAATTATTTAAAAATTAAAAATTGGAAATTAAAAATTCTCAAGATATTTGTTTATGGATATAATCTTATCATATTTGTCAAAATAAGTCAATAATGTTAATATAAAATAAAGTCGTCGTCAGACTTTTGACTTTACAGACTTTATAAACTTTCAACTTCATCGCATGCCCATCAATTGGATATTTTCCGACCCGATTTTTTTCGTCACTTGGATCCTCGCCATCTTGGTCACTTTGACCATTCATGAATTTTCCCACGCTGCCGCCGCGCGTTTTTTCGGCGACAGCACGGCCGAGCAGGCGGGGCGAATGACCTTAAACCCTTTGGCGCACTTAGACCCGTTGGGATTTTTAATGCTGGTTTTTGTCGGCTTTGGCTGGGCCAAGCCGGTGCCGGTGAACTTGGGTAATACCAAAAATCCTCGTTTAGCCGAGGGTGTAATCTCTCTGGCCGGGCCATTTTCAAATTTCTTGGGGATTTTTATATTCGGCATTATCCTAAAATTCGTCGCTCCCGCTCTCGGCCCGTATAATCTTTTGACTAATTTTTTGTTTTTGTTGGTTTTAGTCAACACCATTTTAATGGTTTTCAACCTGATTCCGATTCCGCCTTTGGACGGCTCAAAGGTGCTGTTCAGCTTATTACCCAGCCGATTTGATGAGTTTAAATATAAATTTTCCATCAATGGCCCTTGGATTCTTTTAGTTTTGGTGATTTTGGACAGTTTTTTGCCTAGGAGCATTTTGGGGTCTTTCTTTAATTTAATTTTAAATTTCTTGGCCAGATTTTTGTAATTTTAGCCATTGGAAAATTGCCTAGTTGACTTATCTCGGCGAATCAGTTAGAATATTTAGAGTTAATTATTAATAATTACACCCCAAAATACTTAGGATAAAAACAACCTAATTCTAATTTTTGGGGTTCCCCGCGGGGGAACTTTTTATTCTCCCACGAACTCCCACGAATCTACAAATCCTTTACGGATCTACAAATAATATTTGGATAAATAAATTTATTTTTTTATTTTTTTAATTTCTTAATTTTTTATAATTATGCCTACCATCAACCAACTGCTTCGGAAGAAAAGAAAACCGAATAAAAAGAAATCCAAAACGCCGGATTTGCAAATCACCTTAGACACCTTGCATCGCCAAAGGAAGACCATTAGAAAAGGCAACGTGTTCAAACGCGGCGTGTGTATCCAGGTGAGGACCACAACGCCGAAGAAGCCGAACTCCGCTCTTCGGAAGATTGCTCGTGTCCGCTTATCCAATGGCCAGGAAGTGACCGCTTATATCCCGGGCATCGGCCACAACTTACAGGAACACTCCATTGTTTTGATTCGCGGCGGCCGAGTCAAAGATTTACCGGGCGTGAGATACCATATTGTCCGGGGCGTCTATGATTCGGCGGGCGTGGAAGGCAGGAAGCGCGGCCGAAGCATTTACGGAGTGAAGAAAGACAAGAAGGCAAAGGCTTAATTTTATATTTTTATTATTTTTATATTTTTAAAATTATGCGAGGAAAAAAAGCGCCAGTCAGAGCCATTGAACCAGATCTAAAATTCAATCGCGAGGATATCGCGAAGTTTATTAATTACATCATGGAACGCGGCAAGAAATCGGTCGCCCAGGAAATCGTTTACGACGCGATGGATATTATTTCCAACAAAACCAAGCAGGACGCCATTTCGGTCTTTGAGCAAGCGATAAAAAATGTTTCACCAACAGTAGAAATCAGAAGCAAACGCGTCGGCGGCGCCAATTATCAAGTGCCGGTTTCCGTGCGTTCCAAAAGAAGCTTCAATCTCGGTTGCCGCTGGCTGATTGACGCGGCTAAAGCGAAGAAAGGCAAAAAGATGGCGGAAAAATTGGCGGAAGAAATCATCAACGCTTTCAACAATGAAGGCGCGGCCATCAAGAAGAAACAGGATGTCTATCGGATGGCGGAGGCCAACCGGGCCTTCGCGCATTTTTCAAGTTAATTTTTTATTTTTTTGAAATTAAAAATTAAAAATTAGAGTATTATTTAAAAATTAAAAATTACAAAATTAAAAATTAGATTCTTATGCCTCGTTTAGAACCCCTGGAAAAAATCAGAAATATTGGCATCATCGCTCACATCGACGCTGGAAAGACGACCGTCACCGAGCGGGTTTTGTTTTACACCGGCAAAAAACACAAAATGGGTGAGGTCCATGAAGGCGAAGCGACGATGGATTGGATGGAACAAGAGCAAGAGCGCGGCATCACCATAACCTCGGCCGCGACGACTTGCTTTTGGCCGAACGCCGAGTGGCTGGGCGGGGGCGACATTCAAATCAATATCATTGACACGCCGGGCCATGTTGACTTCACCGCCGAAGTGGAGCGGTCGCTCCGCGTCTTGGACGGCGGGGTGATTGTTTTTGACGGCGTGGCCGGCGTGGAGCCGCAGTCCGAGACTGTCTGGCGGCAATCGGAAAAGTATCACGTGCCGAAAATCGGCTTCATCAATAAGATGGACCGGATGGGCGCGGATTTTTATCATGACCTCGCGACCATTCACGACCGGCTTACCCCAAACGCCCACCCGATTCAGATTCCGATCGGCGCGGCCGAAACTTTTAAGGGCATCATTGACCTTTTTGAGATGAAAGCGCGCATTTACCAAGATGAGTTGGGGACGAAATGGGAAGACACCGAAATTCCCGCCAATGAGGTAGAAAGAGCGAAAGAATATCGGGCGAAATTAGTGGAAGCGATTTCCGGACATGATAATGAATTGACCGAAAAATATTTGGCGGGCGAAGAAATTCCCATCGCCGATTTGAAGCGGGTTTTGCGTCAGGCGACCATAAAAAATAAAATTGTACCGATTCTTTGCGGCTCGGCTTTAAAAAATAAAGGCGTCCAATTCTTACTGGACGCGGTGGACGAATTTTTGCCGTCTCCTTTGGATATCGCCGCGCCTATCGGCCACGATGTTGACGACGAGAGTAAAGAAATAAAAGTGGCAGTGAAAGACGACGCGCCTTTGGTCGGCTTGGCTTTCAAAGTGGCGACCGACCCGTTCGTCGGCAAGCTTATTTTTTACCGCGTTTACAGCGGCGTCCTTAAATCCAGCTCTTATATTTTAAACAATACCAACGGCAATAAAGAAAGAGTCGGCCGGATCCTGCGCATGCACGCCAACTCTCGCGAAGACATTGAGGAAGTGTATGCCGGAGAAATCGCCGCCATCGTGGGGCTCAAAGGCACGACTACCGGCGACACTTTGTCCGACCCGAGCCACCCGATATTTTTGGAAAGGATCACTTTCCCCGAACCGGTCATTGATATCGCGATTGAGCCCAAGACCAAAGCCGACCAAGAAAAAATGGGTATCGCTTTGTCCAAGCTTTCCGAAGAAGACCCGACCTTCCGCGTCCGGACCGATGAAGAAACAATGCAGACGATCATTTCCGGCATGGGCGAGCTTCATTTGGATATCATCGTTGAGCGCATGAAGCGCGAGTTCAAAGTGGAGGCCAATGTCGGCGCGCCGCAAGTCGCTTACAAAGAGACGATCAAAAAAATGGCGGCAGCCGAAGGCAAATATATCCGTCAGTCCGGCGGCCGGGGACAATACGGCCATTGTTGGCTTAAAGTTGAGCCGTCCGAGCCGAACAAGATTTTTGAATTTGTTGACGAAATCAAAGGCGGCGTGATTCCCAAAGAATACATTAAGCCGATTGAAAAAGGCGCGCGTGAGGCGATGGATAGAGGTGTCATCGCCGGCTATCCTTTGATTGATATTCGGGTGACGGTTTATGACGGCTCGTATCACGAAGTGGACTCTTCCGAAGCGGCGTTTAAAATTGCCGGCTCCCTGGCGTTTCAAGCCGCGGTCAAGCAAGCCGGTCCGGTGATTTTGGAACCGATTATGAAAATTGAAGCCGTCACGCCCGAACAATTCATGGGCGATGTCATCGGCGATTTGAATTCGCGCCGCGCCATCATCGGCAATATGGATGAAAGGGGAATCGGCTCGGCCAAAGTCAAAGTGATTTCCGCCGAAGTGCCGCTCGCGGAAATGTTCGGCTACGCCACGGTGCTGCGCTCGCTCACCCAAGGCCGCGCTTCTTCCACGATGGAATTTTTGAAATACAGCGAAGTGCCGAAGAATGTGGAAATGAAGATTGTGGAAGGACGAGCCGGCAAAGCCACGGAAAGGAAATAGGTTATTATAATAAAAAAATCTTCCGTTCTGGCGGGGGATTTTTTGGTTGTGGATAACTCTATTGACAATGTCTATACAATGTAATACAATATGAATATATTAATAATATTAAATTTTATGACTGAATTAGTCCAAGCCAGAGTGGATAAAAAAATCAAGCGCCAAGCCGCGAAAATTTTTAATTCTTTGGGCCTTGATTTAAGCACAGGGATCAAGATTTATTTGGCCAAAGTGGTTCGCGATCAGGGCGTGCCCTTTTTACTAACGACCGAAAATGGTTTTACGCCAGAACAAGAAAAAAAGATTTTAGCCGAAATTGCTGCAATGGAGGCAGCTTACAAATCCGGTCGTCGTAAGCCGGCAAGGAGTTTAAAGGAATTAGAAAAACAGCTCTTATCCTAGTTTATGGCTTATTCAATCTGGTATACAAACAAATTCAAGCGGCAATATCGTAAATTAAAAAAATCAGATCCTGATTTATTTAATAATTTGAAAGCAATTATTAGCTTATTGATTGAAAGAAAAGATGTTCCGGATAAAAATTGCAATCATAAATTAGTCGGCAATTTTAAGGATTGCTGGGAATGTCATATTGCGCCTGATTGGCTTTTAATCTATCGCTACCGGCATGACATTTTGGTTTTGGAATTAGTGGCTACCGGATCGCATGATGATTTATTTTAAGCGAATAAATCATGAATTTGAAATAATTTTTACTACCAAAGGCAACCCTGCATTTGCGGGGTTGTTTTCAATATCTTGCCACTATTTTATAAATATTATAAGATGAAAATGTAGAGACGCATTGCCATGCGTCTCAATTGGGCGTCGGAGACGGATGCAATCCGTCTCTACAACGGAACATCGAAGACAAGAATGTTCTTTTCAAAACAAAAAAAAGACCCGGCCGAGAGACAGCTTTGTCTCAAGGCGGGTCGGATGTTGATTGTGTTTTACAAGGGAAGGTGCTACTTAAGAAAAGAGCGGACACAGAAGACCGTGGAGCTTTTTCAACTGCTCGTTGAGCATCTCGTGCCAAGTGAAACATCCCGTTTCACGCTCTTTCAAAAGATTAACCAGTTTTTCCAATCTCTGTTGGAGATCGTCAAAACCGATTTCTTCCACGCACTCCATCTCTGTGAGTGATTTGTCCATTTGTTTTTTCTCCTTTCCTGTTTTTCCGTTTTCCGTTCACTGTCCTTCGCTTTCGCCGCAATCCGGCGGGATGAAGGCAATAGACATCGCTTGGTATTCTACTGACTGCACTGCCATCCTCCCATCAATTTTCACATATCTGGATTTGGCGTTGTCGCCATAATTAGCATGAGAAAAAGGAACGGGGGATAATTTATTGCTCCATTCACTCACCACTTCCATATTTGGTGGGTTCATTGGGAAGAATTGAGGAATCTTTTCCGTCATTTCTTTTTGAGCGGTTTCCACCGGCGCGGTTTCTTGTAGAGCGTTTTTACCATCCGCAAGACCATGATGGTATCCTACTGTCCCGCCAACGACGGCAGTAAAAAGTAAGCACAGAATAGCAACAGCAACAAATCGTTTTTGTTCAGAAGGTGACATCATCTTTTTTCTCCTCTTTGTTAATGTCCTATTTTCATAGTCAGCTCGCTCATTTTGCCAATCAAAACAAGCGCTGACTTAACACCCAATTATACCATTTATACCATATCTAATAAAAAAGTCAACCCCGTAGAGAAATTATTAATATTTTATTTATAAAAATTAGCTAAATTTAGATAAAAATAACTACGAATTACGAATTTTTACGAATTTACGAATATTCGTTAAATTCCTCCCCTTTCAAAGGGGAGGTTAGGAGGGGTTTTGAAACTCACGCCAATTTTCGTGACTTTCATAACCTCCCCTAACCCCTCCTTAGAAAGGAGGGGAAATCGATTTGTAAATTCGTAGCAAGATTTGTAGATTCGTGGGTAACCTAAAATCCTATGAAAAAACTTTTCTCTCTCATTAAAAAAACCGGCGATAAAGCCATTATTTTGGATGAAAATGGCGAGCCGAGTTTTGTGATTATGCCTTTTTCCGATTATGAAAAAATGGTTTCTGACGATGACTTTTCCCCTGATGATTTTTTGGCTGAAATTGGCCGTAACGACGATGATTGGCGTAATTGGTGGGAGGATAAAGACCAAGATTTGCCCTTTGGCCAAGCTGATTTTCCGGCTGATTTAACGGAAAATGGTCGTAATAAGCCAGATTGGACAGAGGGAGCCGGGTCGGATTTTGGCTCGCCGGCCGAGCCGGAAAACCCAATATCTTCCGAAGATTTTAGCCAAAATAAGGAAAAAAACGAGGAAGACCCGCTTTATTTTGAGACGGTGGAATAATTAGGGATAACTGCTCTTGCTAAATATTTAAAATATGCTATAATTATAAAGATATAAAACACAAAAACATAAAAATATTTGGGTTTCTGTGTTTTTATATTTTTTCTTATATTCTTGTGTTTTTATAAATAAAGAGTGAGGTCTGGATAAAACCCGCCTTTGGCGGGGGCCTCAACCAAAGGTTTAAAAAAATGGCAGAACAATTTGACCGAAGCAAGCCCCATATCAATGTGGGCACCATCGGCCATGTGGACCATGGCAAAACGACTTTGACGGCGGCGATCCTAAAGATTTTAAGAGCTAAAGGGTTTAGAGCGCAGGATAAGTCAGTTGACCAGATTGACGCGGCGCCGGAAGAAAAAGCGCGCGGTATAACGATCGCGACCGCTCATGTGGAGTATGAAACCGAAAAAAGGCACTACGCGCATGTGGACTGCCCGGGTCATGCTGACTACATTAAAAACATGATTACCGGCGCGGCGCAGATGGACGGCGCGATTTTGGTCGTGGCCGCGACTGACGGCCCGATGCCCCAGACCAGAGAGCACATCTTGCTCGCGAGACAAGTCGGCGTGCCTTATATCGTGGTCTTCATCAATAAAGTTGACCAAGTGGACGATCCGTCTTTGATTGATTTAGTGGAAGAAGAAATCCGCGACTTACTCAAAAAATATGAATTCCCCGGCGATGCTACGCCGATTATCCGAGGCAGCGCTTTGAAAGCGCTGGCGGATCCGACCGGTCCGGACGCCGAGCCGGTGATGAAACTGATGGAAGCTTTGGATACTTATATTCCCGAGCCGCAGAGAGCGACTGACCAGCCGTTTTTAATGCCGATTGAAGATGTTTTTTCCATTGAAGGCCGCGGCACGGTCGTGACCGGCCGGATTGAAAGAGGCCTGGTCAAGCTCAATGAAGAAGTGGAAATCGTCGGTTTGGGCGAAACCAAAAAGACCGTGGTCACCGGCATTGAAATGTTTAACAAGTCATTAGATGAAGGCCGAGCGGGCGATAATGCCGGCATTTTGCTCCGCGGCATCAGAAAAGAAGAAGTGGAGCGCGGCCAAGTACTCGCCAAGCCGGGCTCAATCACCCCGCATACCGATTTTGAAGCGGAAGTTTATGTCCTGTCCAAAGAGGAAGGCGGCCGGCACAAACCGTTTTTCAAGGGCTACAAGCCGCAGTTTTATGTCCGCACCACCGATGTGACCGGTGAGATTGAACTCGCCGAAGGCGTGGAAATGGTGATGCCGGGCGATACCATCAATAATTTGAAAGTGAAACTGGGCAAACCGGTGGCGATGGAAGAAAAAATGAAATTCGCGATTAGAGAGGGTGGACACACGGTGGGCGCGGGTGTCGTCACTAAAATCATTAAATAAAAGTTTTTCCATAAGGGATCCCTTTTTTGGGGTCCCTTATGTGAGCGAAGAAATAGTTAATTAAAAAATAATGGCCAGTAAAACCTCGGCGGCAAGCGCGACTAATGAAAAGGCGCACCAACGGATCAGGATAAAAATCAAGGCGTACGATAACAAGATTATTGACAGTTCGGCGAAAAAGATTATTGAGACCTGCCAGAGATTCGGCGCCAAAGTCGCCGGTCCGATTCCCCTGCCGACGGAAAAGAAAAAATATACCGTCAACCGATCGACTTTTGTCCATAAGGACAGCCGAGATCAGTTTGAAATGAGAGTTCACAAGCGCTTGATTGACATCATTGATCCTGACAGTAAGACGGTGGACGCGCTCATGAATTTAAATTTGCCGGCCGGAGTCAACATTGAGATTAAAATGTAACCTTCTACGAATTACGAATCGGTACGAATATACAAATATTCGTAAATTCGTAAAAATTCGTAATTCGTAGAGAATTATAATCAATGAAGAAAATGGAGAAAGTTCCCGCGTAATTATAGAAGCAAAAAGGGGAAAACCTCCATAATCGACATCGATTAAAAAGGGAAAACCGACATACTAAATTAAGATATAGAATTTAACAAGTAGTGCTTTTTGGCGCGACAAGTTGAATCTGGCTTAAGGTATGTGGCCAGGTTTTTTTATACAAATAAAATATGATACTAATATACGAATCATACCAATGCTACTAATCATTCTAAGTTATTCCCAAAGCAACATTCGTATCATTGGTAAACATTCGTATATTGGTATCATATAAAATATGAAATTTATTCTAGGCAAAAAATTAGAAATGACCCAGGTTTTCAAGGATAACGGCGACGTGGTTCCGGTCACGGCAGTCTTGGCCGAGCCCAATGTAATCACCCAGTTGAAAACTAAGGGCAAAGAAAACACGACGGCAGTCCAAGTCGGCTTTGGCGCGGCTAAAAAATTGAAAAAGCCGCAAGCCGGCCACTTGAAGGATTTACCCAAGTTGAAAACTTTGCGTGAGTTTGAAATCGCCGAAGATGAGATGGGCGGTTTAAATCGCGGCGATGTGATTACGGTGGGGGCTTTTGAAGCCGGCGATAAAATTAAAGTGACGGGCAATTCCAAAGGGCGGGGCTTCCAGGGCGTGGTCAAGCGCCACGGTTTTCACGGCCAGAAAAGCAGCCATGGCCACAAAGACCAGGAAAGAATGCCCGGCTCCATCGGCAATACCGATCCGCAAAGAGTGATGAAGGGCAAAAGAATGCCTGGACACATGGGTGACGCGCAAGTAACGGTGAGCGGCCTCAAAGTCGTGGAGATTGATAAAGAAAAAAATATTTTATATGTTTCTGGCGCGGTCCCGGGAGCGAGAAACGGACTTCTAATGATTTACGGACCGGGCAAGATGGAATTAAAGAAAGAAGAAGTAAAACAAGAAGAGGCGTCAGTGGAAGGAATTAAAAAAGAAGTTAAAATTGAAGACCAAACTAAAGCGTCGGAAGAGGTTAAGGAAAAAAAATAAAAATAAAATAGAATAATAATTACCAGTTACCATTTACCAATTACCGATATGATAAAGATTCCCGTCTACAATTTAAGCGGCGAGAAAATGAAAGAGATGGAATTAAGTTCCCGGATTTTTGGCGTCAAACCGAAGAATGAGGTCGTCCATCAGGTGGTGGTCGCGCAAATGGCCAACTCCAGGCAAGTTTTGGCCCACACTAAGACCAAGGGCGAAGTGAGAGGCGGCGGCAAAAAGCCGTGGCGCCAAAAAGGCACCGGCCGAGCGCGGCACGGCTCAATCCGTTCACCTTTATGGATTGGCGGCGGCGTCACTTTCGGCCCAAGAAAAGACCGGAATTTCAAAGAGAAAGTGAACAAGAAGCAGAAACAGCTGGCTCTGGCGATGTGCCTTTCGGATAAAGTGAAAGAAAATTCCTTGGTGGTTTTCAATGAATTAAAATTGAAAGAAGTCAAAACTAAGGCCTTGGGCGGTTGGCTCAAAGAATTGAAGACAAAAATTGAAGATTTGGAAAAAAGCAAGAAATTTTTGTTGGTTCTGGACAAAAATGACCGGGATTTTATCCGAGCGGCTTTGAATCTCAAGAATGCCAACACGATTTTGGCGGACAGCTTGAACTGCCTGGATGTTTTGAAATACGACACGATTTTAACCTCGGAGAAAGCGATTAAAATAATTGAGAAGCATTATCGGAAGATAAAATAACGCAACTATATTATATGGGAATATTTAGCAGTTTTAAAAAACCAGCCAAGAAAGAAGAGAAGGCGGCCAAGCGTGAGCCGAAGGTTAAAGTTGCGAAAAAAGAAGAGGTGAAAATGGAGCCGGAAATTAAAGAACAGAAGATTAAAGAAGAGAAGGCGGCCATCAAGCCGACAAAAACAAACAAAGAATTGAAAGAGAAGATTTTGTCGAAGAAAGAGTTTCATGGCGTTTTAATTCGTCCGCTCATCACGGAAAAAAGCACGGGCTTGGGGATTTTGAATAAATATGTTTTTGCCGTTGACATCGGCGCCAATAAAATTCAAATCGCCCAAGCGATTTTGAATCGTTATGGCGTGAAGCCCGCGAGCGTTAACATTTTAAATTTTTCCGGAAAAAAAGTGAGAATGGGCCGGAGCTTTGGCACCAGAAAGGGCTGGAAGAAAGCGATCATCACCCTGCCTGAAGGCCAGGCGATTCAGATACAAGAAGGCACGTAACGCGGCATATGGCATATGGCTTATGGCTTTTATAAAATACCGTAAGCCATATGCCATGGGCCATAAGCTAATAAAATTATGCCAATTAAAATATACAAACCAACCAGCCCGGCGAGACGCCAAACTTCGGTTTTGGAAAGAGGAGACATCACTCGGCACAAACCCGAGAAAGGCTTGATCGTGTCTAAAAAGAGAATGGCGGGCCGAAACGCCCAAGGTAAGATTACCGTGCGCCATCAAGGAGGCGGAGCGCGGAAAAAAATCAGAGTGATTGATTTTAAAAGAGACAAATTTGAGATACCGGCCAAGGTCGTTTCCATTGAATATGATCCAAACCGAAACGCGCGGATCGCTCTGCTTTTTTATCAAGACGGCGAAAAGAGATATATGGTCGCTCCTCAAGAATTGAAAGTCGGTGAGTCGGTCAAGAGCTCAAAGAATTTGACGGATATTAAAGTGGGCAACGCGATGCCCTTAAAATTCATCCCCGCCGGCATGTTTGTCTATAATGTGGAATTGATTCCCGGCCGAGGCGGACAGTTGGCGCGGAGCGCCGGCAATTCAATTTATTTAATGGGTTTTGACAACCATTTGGCTCAGCTTAAAATGCCCTCGGGAGAAGTGAGATTGGTTAATGAAGACTGCTTGGCGACGATTGGCGTGGTGAGCAATCCTGATTTTAAAAATATCCGCTGGGGCAAGGCCGGCCGAATGCGGCATCGAGGCATCAGGCCGACGGTGAGAGGCAAAGCGATGAACCCGGTCGATCACCCTCATGGCGGCGGTGAAGGCGTCAACCCGATCGGTCTTAAATCACCCAAAACGCCTTGGGGCAAAGTGGCTTTGGGCGTCAGGACGAGAAATAAAGGAAAGTATTCACAGCGCTTCATTCTTTCTCGCCGGCCGTCAAGGAAGAAAAAATAATTAATTAGGTTGTAGCTTGTAGCTTATTAGCTTCTTAGGAAAAATAAAAAGAGAATCCTAACAAGCTAATAAGCTAACCAGCTAATAAGCTAAAATAATATGTCAAGAAGTTTGAAAAAAGGCCCTTATGTCGACGAGAAACTTCTCAAGAAAATGGCCAAAATAAAAAAGGGAGACAAAGTGGTTATCAAGACTTGGTCTCGAGGTTGCACGATTACGCCGGAAATGGTAGGCTATACTTTTGGCGTTCATAACGGCCGGGAATTTATTCAAGTTTTCGTGGTGGAAAATATGGTCGGCCATAAACTAGGAGAATTTTCTCCGACGCGCAAGTTCGTCAAGCACGGCGGCAAGATTCAAAAAGCGATTGACGTCTCCAAGACCGAGGCGGAGAAAAAATAACCAGCCGAATAAAACAGTATGGAATTAAAAGCCAAAACAAATTTTTTAAGAATGTCGCCGAGGAAGGTAAGATTAGTCATTGATCTGACTAAAGGTTTAGACGTGGAAGAGGCCTTAACCCAATTGAAGTTTTTAAAGAAGAGAGCGACTGGGCCAGTGGAGAAGCTGATCAGGTCAGCGATTTCAAACGCCGAAGAGAATTTTAATTTGAAAAGAGGTAATTTATATATCAAGGAAATCAGAGTTGACGGCGGTCCGACGATTCACCGTTTTATGCCTAGAGCGATGGGTCGAGCCACGCCGATTCGAAAGCGCACCTCTCATCTCTCTCTGATTTTGGCCGAGCGGGTCCCAACCGAGCCGGGGAAAATTAAAAAAGCCAAACCAAAAGAAGATCAGAAAGACGATATTATAAAGGTTGATGATTTGAAAGAGTTTGAGGTAAAAGAAAAAGCGGAAGCGAAAAAAGAAGGGAAAAAACCAAACGAACGACAAGATAAAAAGGCAAAGAAGGGATTTACAAAAAGATTTTTTAATCGAAAATCAGGATGATAGTTATTAAAAAATCAACAAAACAAAAAACAATTCAAAATAAAATATTTTTATATTCTTGTATTTTTATATTTTTATAATTATGGGTCAGAAAGTTCATCCGAAAGTTTTTCGGCTAAAAATCAATAAAACTTGGAGTTCCAAATGGTTTGCCGACCAAGAGTTTCCTGAATTGTTAAGACAGGATGTTTCGGCGCGCCGATTTATTAGGGAAAAATTAAAACTGGCTGGAATCTCCAAGGTGGAAATTGAGCGTTCGGCCAATTCGGTCAGCATCAATATCTACGCTGGCAAGCCGGGCGTTATCATCGGCCACGGCGGGCAGGGCGCCGAGGAACTGAAAAAAGAGATCCACAACAAATTTTTTAAAGACGCTTTTAGCCGCCAGAAAGGCATTAAGAATATCACGGTTAATGTTTTTGAAGTGGATAAGCCGGGACTTGACGCGCCGATTGTGATGTACGGAGTAATTGCTGATTTGGAAAAACGCATTCCGTTTAGGCGCGCGGTCAAGCAGGCGATTGCCCGGGTGGAAAAAGCGGGAGCCAAGGGCGTCAAAATCACCGTTGCCGGCCGGCTGAACGGCGCGGAAATCGCCCGGGAAGAAACGCTTTTTTCCGGCAAGATTCCCCTTCATACTTTAAGGGCGGATATTGATTACTGCCGCGGCGCGGCTCAGACGATTTACGGCAAAATCGGAGTGAAAGTTTGGATTTACCGCGGCGAAGTCTTCAATCGTAAAGAAATTGATAATACGAAAGAGAAAAAATAAATTATTATTAAGATATGTTAGCGCCAAAAAAATTAAAAAACAGAAAACATCATCGTCCGGATATAAAAGGCCGAGCCACCAGCAATGACAGCATTGCTTTTGGCGAGTTTGGGCTCAAAGCCACGACCGGCGGCTGGATCAAATCCTCCCAACTGGAAGCGGCTCGTCGGGCGATGGCTAGGTTTATCAGGCGCGGCGGCAAGATTTGGATCCGGGTTTTTCCGCATCGGCCGATTACCAACAAAGGCAGCCAATCCACGATGGGCGGCGGCAAGGGCGCGCCGGAATATTATGTGGCCGCGGTGAAAGCGGGCAATATCATTTTTGAGATGGATGGCATCGCCGAGAAAGAAGCCAAAGAGGCGATGGAGCTCGCCGCTTACAAATTGCCGATCAGGGCGAAATTTATTATCAAAAAATAATTAATTCAGATATGGAATTAAAGGAAATTAGATTAAAATCAATTGAAGAGTTAAATCAAACATTGAAGGAAATGCAAAGTAAATTGGATGATTTAAATTTTAAAGTAAGACAGAAGCAATTGAAAAATATGCGCGAAGTCAGGGTGATAAAGAAAGATATCGCGCGAATACTTACGGTAATAAAACAAAAAAAAGCTTAAATTAAAGATATGAAGGAAAATAAAATATTAAAAAAATTCAAAGGCGAAGTGGTTTCCGATAAAATGGAAAAGACCGTCGTGGTTAAAATTGACCGTTTTAAAATGCACCCCAGATACCACAAGAGATATAAAGTAAGCAAAAAGTATAAAGTCCACGATCCCAAGAATCAATACAAGATCGGGGATGTGATTGAGTTTATCGAATGCCGGCCGATGAGTAAGGATAAAAGGTGGCGGGTGGTTTACAAGAATACAAGAATATAAAAATACAAGAATACAAGAATATTTTTATATTTTTATATTTTTAAAATAATATGGTTCAACCAAGGTCAATGCTAAAATCCGCGGACAATACCGGAGCCAGAAAGCTCCAGGTGATTAAAGTTTTGGGCGGCTATCAAAAGAGATATGCCAGAATCGGCGACATTGTCACTGCCTCCGTAAAAGAAGCCGTGCCTCACAGCCTGGTTAAAAAGGGCGATGTGGTCCATGCCGTTTTGGTCCGCACCAAAAAGGAAGTTCGCCGCTCGGATGGCTCTTATATCCGCTTTGATGAAAATGCGGCCGTTATTATTGACTTGAAGGAAAAAGAGATGAAGGGGACTCGTGTTTTCGGCCCGGTACCGAGGGAGTTGAGGAATTTGGGGTATCAGAAAATTATTTCTCTGGCTTCAGAGGTGTTGTAGATTAAAAAATTAAGAAATTAATAAATTAAAATATCAAAATTAAAAAGGCGGGACGATGAGAAAAAATAATAAATAATTTATCAAGTAGTCAAATTAAATTAAGATATGAAGATTAAGAAAGGAGACAAAGTGAAAATGCTCTCGGGCAAGGATAAAGGCAAGGCCGGCAAGGTTTTGCAGGTTTTTGCCGGTGAGGGCCGATTAATGATTGAAGGTTTGAATTTGATTATTAAGCACCAAAAAGGGAAAAGACAGGGAGAAAAAGGGCAGAGGATTCAGTTCCCTCGGGCGGTCAGAATTTCGCAAGTTTCTTTGATTTGTCCGAAATGCGGCCGAGACGCGAGAGTCGGCTACAAAATTAATAAATTGGAATCAGGCGAAAAAGTAAAAGTGCGCGTTTGTAAAAAATGCAAAGAAGAAATTTAATACTCTACGAATCGCGAATAATTACGAATATACGAATAATTAAGATATGAAATCTAAATTATACAAGAAATATCAGGAAGAAGTGGCGCCGAAATTGGTGGCTAGTTTTGGCTTGAAAAATAAAATGGCCGCGCCGAAAATCGAGAAAGTAAGCGTCAATGTGGGCATTAATTCCAGAAGCACCGACAATGCTCTCTTGGAAAACGTGGAAAACAATTTAATGCGTATTACCGGTCAGAAGCCGGTGCGCGCTAAGGCGCGTCAGGCAATATCAGCTTTTAAAGTGCGCGAAAATATGGTCGTGGGCGTCAAGGTGACCATAAGGGGAAAACGGATGTATGACTTTTTAGACAAACTGATTAATGTCTCCTTGCCGAGAATCCGCGATTTTCGAGGTCTGCCGGAAAAAAATGTTGACTCTCAAGGCAATCTGAATATCGGGCTTAAAGAACATAATGTTTTTCCGGAAATTCGTTCTGACGAGGTGGAACGGATCCACGGTTTGGAGATTTCCATCACCACCAATGCCCAAAGTCGTGAAAGAGGACTTGAATTGTTTAAATTACTTGGTTTTCCTTTTCAAAAATCATAAAAATACAAGAACACAATAATACAAGAATAAAATATGTTAGATCTAAAAAATAATCAGTTCCAAAATTTATATTTTTATAGTTTTATATTTTTATATTTTTAAAATTATGGCAACCGAAGCGCAAATCGCGAGATCAAAAAAGAAACAAAAATATTCTACCCGATCGGTTAACCGATGCTGGCGTTGCGGTCGTCGGCATGGTTATATGAGAAAGTTTAAGTTGTGCCGCATTTGTTTCCGGGAGCTGGCCACCAGCGGTCAAATCCCAGGTATTGGCAAATCTTCATGGTAACAATAAAAATATAAAAATACAAGAATATAAAAATATGAAGAGAATATTAAATGTAAATAATAATCCAGATAAAAATTTATTTTTAAGTTTTTATATTTTTAAGTTTTTAATATTATGACTGATCCAATCGCTGACATGCTAACCAGAATCAGAAATGCCTCAAGAGTGAAAAAAGAAGAGGTTTATGTTCCTTTTTCCAAGATGAAACTGGAAATTATTAAGATTTTAAAGAAGGAAGGCTTTATTAATGGTTTTGAAGAGATGGATTATAGTCCAGACAAGAAATTCGGCGGTTTTAATATCCAGCTTAAGTATAAAGACAATGAGCCGGCTATTTCTTCGATCAAGAAGATTTCCAAACCGGGCCGGCGGGTTTACGCCAGCAAAGATAATTTGCCCAAAGTCTTAAATAATTACGGCTTAGCGATCGTCTCGACTTCGCAAGGACTGATGACCGGCAAAGAGGCGAAAAAAACAGGATTGGGCGGCGAGGTAATCTGTGAAATCTATTAATAAAATTTATTTTTAAGTTTTTATATTTTTATATTTTTAAAATATGAGTAGAATCGGTAAACAATTGATCAAGATCCCCGCGGGAGTAGAAGCTAAAATAGAAGCTAATTTTGTCGTGGTTAAGGGTCCGAAAGGCGAATTGCGCCAGGAAATTCATCCCCAAGTCAAAGTGGCGATAAATGACGGCATCTTTAATATTAAAGTTGAAGACGAAACCGAAAAGTCGCAACGCGCTTTATGGGGGCTTTTCGGCAGTTTGATTAAAAATATGGTTTTAGGCGTGACCGAAGGCTTTTCTGAAAAATTGGAAATAAACGGCATTGGTTTTAAGGCGGCCGTGTCAGGTAAAAAGTTAATTTTAAATGTCGGTTTTTCTCATCCGGTGGAATACGCGATTCCTGACGGGATTGAAATAAAAATGGAAGGCAATATTATCGCCATCAGCGGGATTGACAAGCAATTGGTCGGCGAAACGGCCGCTCAAATAAAAAGAATTAAAAAACCCGAGCCCTACAAAGGTAAAGGAATTAAATACGCGGATGAAGTTTTAAGGCGCAAAGCCGGCAAGGCGGCGGCTAAATAATTATTGGTTATGAAAAAAGCTAAATTAAAAAATCAAATTCAATTAAGGAGAAAGAAAAGAGTGAGAGCAAAAATTTCTGGGACGAAGAGTCGCCCGCGACTTTCGGTATTTAGAAGTTTGAAGCATATTTACGCCCAGCTGATTGATGATGAAGCGGGAAAAACCATCGTGAGCGCAAGTGACGGGGAAGTCAAGACCGGTAAAACCAAAACAGAAAAGGCGGCCGGATTGGGAAAAATCATCGCGGAAAAAGCTCTGGCTAAAGGAGTTAAACAGGCGGTTTTTGACAAAGGCGAAGCCAAATACCACGGCCGAATCAAGGCGGTCGCCGACGGCGCGAGAAACGCCGGTTTAAAAATTTAATTAAAAATATATGTCCAATAATAAGAGAAGAAGCTTTAAGGGAAAAAAGGAGCAATCCGAATTCGACCAGACCATCGTTGAAATCGCTCGGGTCACCAGAGTCATGGCCGGCGGCAAAAGAATGAGATTTCGAGCGGCGGTCTTGGTCGGCGACCGGAAGGGCCGGATCGGTTTTGGCTTGGCTAAGGGCAAGGACGTTTCCGATTCCGTGGGCAAGGCCAGCAAAAAAGCGGAAAAAAATTTAATCAAAGTCAACCTGACCAAAGGCACGATCCCTCACGGAGTTTTACAGAAGTATGGCGCGGCCAAAGTGATGCTCAAACCCGCTCCGGTCGGCACCGGTATTATTTCCGGTGGTTCGGTGCGTTTGGTTTTGGAACTTTTGGGAGTGGAAAATATTGTTTCCAAGATAATGGGCGGCAAAAATAAGATTAACAACGTCAAAGCGACGATTGAGGGGCTAAAAAAATTAAAGGCGGTGAAAAGTGAAAAGAAAGATTTAAATCAAGAAAATAATAAATAGATTATGCCACTTAATTTATCCAATTTGAAACCAGCTAAAGGTTCAAAAAGAAAATCGCGTCGGGTTGGTCGCGGGGGCAAGCGCGGCACTTATTCCGGCCGGGGTATGAAAGGCCAAAGGGCGAGATCCGGCGGCAAGGGCGGTTTAAAGCTCTTGGGACTAAAGCAGACATTGAGGCGCATTCCTAAAAAGCGCGGTTTTCAAAGCTTGAACAAAAAGTTTGCCGTGGTTAATTTGGCTGATTTGGAGAAAAAATTCCAAGATGGCGATGTTATCAATGCTCGATTGATGATCAGAGCCGGCTTGATTCGCGACACTAAAAATGGTATCAAGATATTAGGCGCCGGCAAGTTGACCAAAAAATTAACCGTCGTTGCCAATGCTTTTTCTGCCTCCGCCCAAAAGGCGATTGAAGAAGGAGGCGGGAAAATCCAGTTTATAAAATCTTCTAAATCATAAAGCCCATCGGGTGTGTTTTCATCTATTTTTGACTTTTAATTATGTTTGATAAACTTATCCAAATTTGGAAGATAAAAGATTTGCGAAAAAGTCTCCTCTTTGTTTTTGGCATGCTGGTGATTTTTCGCATCGCGGCCCATATTCCCGTGCCTGGCATTGACCCGTCAGGATTAAAAAAACTTTTCAGTTCCAACCAACTTTTGGGGCTGATGAATGTCTTTTCCGGCGGCAGTATGGAGAATTTTTCCATTGTCATGCTTGGCGTGGCGCCTTATATTACCGCTTCCATTATTTTTCAGCTTTTAGCGATGGTCGTTCCCTCGCTTGAGGAGCTTTCCAAAGAAGGCGAATACGGCCGAGCGAAAATCAACCAATGGACCCGTTGGGCGACCATCCCTTTGTCTTTTTTGCAGGCTTTCGGCATGATTACTCTGCTTCGCCAATCCGCGGCTGGTTTTCTGCCCAACTTCAGTTCTTGGCAGATGTTTTTGGCGATGTCCACCATTACCGCTGGCACGATATTTTTAATGTGGATCGGGGAACTCATCAGCGAAAAACACATTGGTAACGGCATCTCGCTTTTAATTTTTGCCGGCATTATTTCCGGATTGCCCGCCTCCATCGGCAGCACCTTATACACTTTTGATAAGGCGGAAATTATCAATATGATTATTTTCGGCATTATCGCCTTGATTACGGTGGCGGCCGTGGTTCTTATCACCGAAGGCCAACGCAACATCCCCATTTCTTACGCGCGTCGAGTCCGGGGCAATAAGATGTACGGCGGCACCAACACCCATTTGCCTCTTCGGGTCAACCAAGCCGGCGTCATTCCGATTATCTTCGCGATTTCCATCATTCTGATTCCGCCGATGATCGCGCAACTCTTTTTGCGCGCCAAGACGACCTGGCTGGTCGCCTCCGCTCAATGGGTGATTCAATTTTTTCAGAATCAGCTGTTCTACGGCATTTTGTATTTTGTCTTAGTGGTGGCTTTTACTTATTTTTATACCTTTGTTATTTTTCATCCCGACCAGATTTCGGAAAATTTGCAGAAGAACGGCGGCTTCATCCCGGGCATCAGGCCGGGCCGGAGCACGGCGGAATATTTGCAAAAAATCGTCACTAGAATTATCTTCATCGGCGCTTTGTTTTTGGGTGTGGTCGCGGTTCTGCCTCTCGTGACGGCGGGCATCACCGGCACCCAGACTCTGGTCGTGGGTGGCACGAGCTTGCTCATCGTGGTCTCGGTGGTGATTGAATCTATGACTCAAATCAACGCCCAACTCTCGATGAGAGATTACGAGGAAATTTAACTCGGTAATCAGTTGAAGCCCCTAAATAGGGGCTTTCTTTTTTAAGAAGAATAAAGTAAAATAAAAGTGTCTTGTAAATTTTTAATTTCCAATTTTTAATTTTTAAATAATTTTTAATGTTTTAATTTTTAAACATTAAAAATTAGAATTTATTTAAAAATTAAAAACTAAAATTATATTTATGTCAAACGAAAAGCCATTCGAAATTATCGTCCTCGGTCCGCCCGTTTCGGGCAAGGGGACGCAGGCGGAGCTCTTGGCCGCTACTTTTGATATTCCCCACATTTCCTCGGGGCAGATTTTACACCCCATTAAAGATGACCCGGCTCATCCCTTATCCTTGGAAGTGGCAAAATATATGAACGAAGGCAAATTGGTGCCGAGCGAAATCGTGGACCGCTTGATTTTGGAGCGGATAAAAAAAGATGATTGCCGTTTCGGTTTTGTCATTGACGGCTATCCGCGCACTTTAAGCCAAGCCGAAGTCATCAGCGGGGCGGTTGACCTTGATTATGTTTTTTTAATCCATGTTTCAGATGAGGTGATTGTGGAAAGGATGTCCGGCCGGCGGGTTTGCAAGAACGGTCATTCTTGGCATTTGAAGTATTCGCCGACTAAAAAAGAAGCCGTTTGCGATACTTGCGGCGAACCGCTTTTCCAACGCGATGATGACAAGGAAGAAGTGGTGAGACAGCGCTTATTGGTTTATCACGGCGAGATGGCGCCGATTATTGAATTTTTTGAAAGCAAAAAGATTCTCATCCGCCTTGACGGCGAAAAGCACATTGAAGGCGTTTTTCAGCAATTCGTCAGACACCTGGTATTTGATTTGAGGAATAAACTGAATTTAGTGAAATAATTTTTTATGGTCAAACCAAAAACTTCGGCAGAAATTGAAATTATGCGCGAGGGCGGCCATATCTTGGCCGGAATTTTGAATTTGGTGATAAAAAAAATTAAGCCGGGCGTGGGCACCAAGGAACTCAATGATTTGGTGGAAAAACTCATCAAAGAAAAAGGCGGCCGGCCGAGTTTTAAGGGCTACAAAGCGGCTTGGGCCGAACATGTCTATCCGTCGGCTTTGTGCGTTTCCGTAAATGACGAAGTGGTCCATGGCCTCGCCGAGCCGAATCGGATTTTGAAAAATGGCGACATTGTCGGCCTTGATTGCGGCTTGGAATACAAAGATTTTTATACCGATATCGCAAGGACGGTGGCAGTCGGACGGGTGAGCAAGGAAGCGAAAAAATTGATGGCCGTCACCGAGGAAGCGCTAGGGCGGGGTATTAAAAAAGCTAAAGCCGGTAGCCGACTTCTTGATGTTGCCAAAGAAATCCAAAGCCAGGTTGAAAAAAACGGTTTTTCAATCGTCCGGCAATTGGTTGGCCATGGCGTCGGTTACCAAGCCCACGAAGAGCCGCAAGTGCCGAATTATATCAGCAACGATTTTAAAAATATTAAACTTGAAAAAGGCATGACTTTGGCGATTGAGCCGATGGTTAATGCCGGTTCTTGGGAAGTGGAAACGCTTGACGACGGCTGGACGATCGTCACTCGTGACGGCTCGCTCTCGGCGCATTTTGAACACACCATCGCCGTCGGCGAAAAAGGCGGGGATATTTTAACTATTTTATAATGTCATTGCGAGGGAGTCCCGCCTTGGCGGGACGACCGAAGCAATCCCATCTAAAAAAAAGAATAATTTTTCAAATCATTTTTTTTAAAAATCAAAACAATGGCAATAAATCAGTCTCGGAATTGGCCGTTGTTGGAAAATTTTTATTATTGATTTTTAACTTAAAATTTGCTATAATTAATGGATAAATAGGTATAAATTATATGTATAATTGGTCAGTTAAAACCAGCGAGTTAAAAAAAGACAAGAAACAATACGCCATTTGGCGTCTTGAACAAATGGTTAATTTTGGTTTGAATAAAGAAAAAATTAGAAAAGGGGAATTAAAAAAATATTGGTCCCGCCTCCGTCTTGATTCGCAAAAGAAAAAATATCTTGAATTTTTGTTATGGCCGCGGAAAAAATCTTGACTCAAAATCAAAAAAAAGTTTTAGAGGCAGTTTCCACTAATTCCGGAATCTGCCGTGATTTTTATTTGACCGGCGGCATCGCTTTGGCGGGATTTTATCTCCATCATCGGCTTTCGGAAGATTTGGATTTTTTTTCCGAAAAAGAAGTCGATTCCCAAGCGATTTTTATCTTTTTTAAATCAATCAGTAAGAAATGCGGCTTTAAAAAAGTTGATTTCAAGCAAAGTTTCAATCGGAATCTTTTTTTTCTCCATTTTAAAAACGGCGAAATCATCAAGACCGAATTCACTTATTACCCCTTTCCGCGGATTGAAAGGAAAAACAAAATCAGTTGGCTTTTTATTGACAGCTTGATTGATATTGCCGTCAACAAAATTTTTACCATCTACCAGAATCCCCGTTCGCGCGATTTTATTGATTTGTATTTTATTCTTAAAGATAAAAAATGGCGGCTTGACGGATTAATTAAAAAAGCGAAGATAAAATTTGATTGGCACATCGACCCGATTCAATTGGGCAGCCAATTGTTAAGAGTAAGAGAAGTCAAGGATTATCCCAGAATGATTAAAGAAATCAACCCAAACGAGTGGCAAAAATTTTTTGTTGGCGAAGCGAAGAAAATAGATAAGCAAATTTTCAAATAAAACCATACCCACTCCCGAATCACCGCACTAAAACCAAAGATTTAATTTAAGGGTTGCTTCCAGTCATAGCATTGGCACTATTTATAAAGTTTAATTTATGAAATTATTAGGCATGGATTACGGCAAATCAAAAGTAGGTTTGGCGCTTGGCGACACGGAAAGCCGAGTGGCTACGCCCTTTAAGATTTTAAAAAATAAGAACAAAGATTTTTTATTTAAAGAGCTCAAAAAAATTTGCGATGAAGAGGGGATAGAAAAAATTATTGTCGGCCTGCCGATTAATTCTCAAGCTCATTCTCCGGAGCAAGTTGACATAACTCAAGATTTTATTTGTCGATTAGAAGAATCATTAAATATAAATATTGAAATCCAAGATGAACAATTAACTACTCGCTATGCCAAGCGGCTCTCTCCCAAGGGAGACGAAGATGCCGTCGCCGCCATGATTATTTTACAAAGCTATTTGGATAGCCAGTAGAGACGCATGGCAATGCGTCTCTACAAAATAAAACAATTTCCAATGACTCAATTAACTACTGGCATCATTCTGCGCCGCGACCATTACAATGATTTTGACCGGCAGTATATCGTCTATACCAGAGATCTCGGCAAGGTGACGGCCATCGCCAAAGGCGCCAAAAAAATTATTTCTAAATTGAGCGGCCATTTGGAGCCGTTTTTGGTTATTGATTTAATGCTGGCGGGTAACTCTCGGTATAAAAGGGTGGCCGGAGCGGGCATTGCCAAAAGATATCGGAAAATATCCGGCAGTTTGGAAAAAATCATCATTGCCGACTACTTCTTGGAGGCGATAGACGCCTTAATTAAATATGATTTTATTGACCAAGAAGTTTTTTTCTTGGCGGATAATTTTTTGGCGGAGCTCTCTTTGGCTCCTGACGCGAAACACGGTTTGCTGATTCTAAACAAGTCGCTTTTTGGGCTGTTGAGCCATTTGGGGTATTGTCCCGTCATTCGCGCTAAAACCCAAAGGCAACTTATTATTGAATTAAATAATTTAGCCGTTAATGTTGGCGAAAAAGAGATCAGGACTTTCAATTCGCTTTTGAAAATTTTTTAAGATTTTCCCCCAATGTAAGCCGGTTGTTTTTAATCGGCTTTTTTGTTATAATAAATTCATTAAATTTTACCCCATTAAATAGGCAACTTCGTTGCCAAAAATCCTATAAGGATTTTTATTTAACGGGGTTTACTCTATTCTTATGTCAAAAACATCAGTGCTGGAGGCAGTAAGCCAAGCGGGAAAGGAGGTGGCGATTTCCGGCTGGGTCCATGGCCGGAGGGATCACGGCAAAATTATTTTTATTGACCTTCGCGACCGAAGCGGCCTGATGCAGGTGGTTTTTATTCCTTCAAATAAGGAAGCTTATAAATTGGCAGAAAAATTAAGGAGTGAATTCGTGGTCAAAATCACCGGTCAGATTAATAAGCGGCCGGCTGATATGATCAATGATAAGATTCCCACAGGCACGGTGGAAATGCTCGCCACCAGTCTGGAGATTTTGAACGAAGCCAAAACCCCGCCGTTTGAGTTGGATAAGAGCACGGCCGGTGTGAATGAAGAGCTTCGCCTCAAATACCGCTATTTGGATTTACGCACCGAGAGAATGACCGCTAACATGGTGATGCGCTATAAAGTTATTAAATTAGCGCGTGATTTTTACGATGAAAAAGGATTTTTGGAAATTGAAACGCCGATTCTGACCAAGGGCACGCCGGAAGGCGCGCGCGAATTCATCGTGCCCGCCCGCCTATGGCCCGGTAAATTCTATGTTTTGCCCCAGTCGCCCCAGCAATTCAAACAGCTTTTGATGGTCGCCGGCGCCGAAAAATATTTCCAAATCGCGAGATGTTTCCGCGATGAGGACACTCGAGGCGACCGTCAAGCCGAATTTACCCAGATTGATGTGGAAATGAGTTTTGTTGAGCAGGAAGATGTTTTGAATTTGACCGAGGAACTGATGATAAAAATAATTAAAGAGTTGTATCCGGGCAAAAAAATAAAAGAAACGCCTTTCCCGCGCTTGTCCTACGCCGAGGCAATGGAGAAATACGGTTCGGATAAACCGGATTTAAGGGACGATAAAAATAATCCGGACGAGCTCGCTTTCTGTTGGGTTATTGACACGCCGATGTTCAGCCATTCCCAGACGGCCAAGAAGTTGGTCGCCAACCACCACCCTTTTACCATGCCTCAAAAAGAAGATATGGAAAAATATCCAGATGAACCGGAAAGATGGCGCGCTTACGCTTATGACTTGGCGTTAAATGGCAACGAGATTTGGGGCGGCTCCATTAGGATCCATAGGCAAGATATTCAGAAAAAAATTTTTAAGCTTTTAGGCCTCAAAGAAGAGGAAATCCAGAATCGCTTCGGTCACATATTGGAAGCGTTTGAATTTGGCGCCCCGCCTCACGGTGGCATTGCCGCGGGTATGGATCGGATAATGTCTATTTTGCAAAACGAGTCCAACATCCGCGAAGTCATCGTCTTCCCCAAGACCGGCGACAGCCGCGATTTGATGGTGGACGCGCCCAATGTGGTTTCCAAAAAAACCTTGAAAGAAGCGCATATTCAATTGGAAAAGGGGATCCAAACCGAGGAAGGTTTTGACACCGAAATGGCGAGCTAACCCCCGCAAATCTACAAATCCCACTACGAATTTATAAATACTACAAATAATTATTTGTAATTTGTAGATTTGTAAATGATTCGTAGATTTGTGGGGGGGGGTAGTAAAAATTAACAGTAAAATAATTAACTATTTTTATGAAAAAATCTCTCCTTGCTTTGGCAGTTGTCGCGGCTTTTGTTTTGGCCGGCTGTTCGCTTATTCCGACCGGCAATCAAAACCAGCCGTCAAACGAAAACCAAAACGCCAATACCAATCAAGAATCAGCTCCGGCCGTCAACTTTACCAAGACCGGTAATATTTCCAATTGGGCGAATAAAACTTTTCTCTATGAAGAACCGGGCAAGCCGGCCGTATCGGCCACGCTTTCATTTGGCGATTATAGCCAATGCGACAATAACGCCCAAGGTTTCACTCCCTGTAATGTTGCCGAATTTAAAGACGGCGACCGCGTGCTCGTGGAAGGCAATCTGGCTGATGGCGTTGTGAAGGTGGTCAGAATCACTTTTGTTAAAGATACGGGTGCTACCGACCCAACCGCCGGCTGGTCTACTTATTCCAATAGTCAGTATGGATTTGAGTTTAAATATCCGAAGGGATATATAGTTTTTAATAACTCTCTCTACACGTCAGAAGCATATGCTAATAAGGATAAAAAAGGTTGTGATACGTGTAAGTGGGTTGGCATCATTAATATTATTTCCGTAAAAACATCAGATACTATAGACCAGTATGTTATTCGCGAATTTGCGTGGCCCGGAAAAACTTTGGAAGAAGCAAAAAAGACAATCAATTCTGAAAATTCATCCTATCAAAAGATTACAATTGGCAACAATGATTTTATTAAAGCTTGGAGCGCGGACATGAATTTGGAAACTATATATTTATTGAAGCACGATGGAAATATTATTGGTTTAAAGGTTGTTGGTGATGAAGGAGAAATTTTAAAACAAATTTTATCCACTTTCAAATTCAATAATTAAATCATTGAAAATTATTTAGAAATTAGAAATTAGAAATTAGAAATTCCGTCATATGTCTCTCTCCGCCTTACAGAAATATATTTTACGCCGAGGATTGGAGGGTAAAAAATACTCGGCGTCAAAATCAATCTTGATAAAGTTTTACGACAGCCAAAAGAGGCGGCCGAAAATTGACGGCCAAATCAGTATTATCACCAAAAGTGTGGAACGGCTGATAAAAAAAGGTTTAATTCGCGGTGTCGGCATCAAAACGGCGGAGAAGTGGTTCATTAAAGAAATCATCCTGACGCCATTGGGCAAGAAAAAGGCCAGAGAATTGTTTGGTAAGCAAGAGAAATTGCCACTAATGATTAAAAGATCTAAATAAAATCCTCCCCTTGTTTCAAGGGGAGGTGTCCCGCCAAGCGGGACGGAGGGGTCTTAAATAAAATTTATTTTAAGACCTCCCCCAACCCCCTCCTTAAGACAAGGAGGGGGAAGAATTTAATTCATAACCACTAAATTTATGGAAGAATCTTCTTCTAAAGGTAAGGGTGCGTTTGACGCGTTTTTGAACCTTTTAAGTTTGATCACGCTCGGCTGGATGTCAATTTCAGTCGGCGCCGTTCTTTTTCAAATCATCAATAAATTTTTTGTGCCTCAAATGATTGAATACGGCGGCAGTTTTTCGCAAGGGACTTTGAAATTCAATATCGCCTCCGCCATCATTATCACGCCGATATTTCTGGCCGTCGCCAATTGGCTTCATAAGAATTACAGAACCGGCGGCCTAAACCATCAAAGCGGCATCCACCGCTGGCTCACTTATTTAATGCTCTTGGCTTCGGCCCTCACCATCATCGGCCGGCTGGTTTATCAGCTTTTCCGCTTTTTGGACGGTGATTTTGCCTTGGCGGTAATTTTAAGAACGGTGGTGATACTGGTGATTGCCGGCGGCATCTTCGGCTACTATTTTTACGATTTAAGAAGGAAGGACTTTTCCATCAGAAGTAAAACCTCTCTTTCAATGTTTGTCGTTGTCGTCGTGGTTGTTCTCTGTTCGGTCATCGGCAGTTTTTTCATTATCAGCTCACCGACGGAGTCACGGGCATTAAAATTTGATGAAGGAAGAGTCAATGACCTCATCAACCTCAATTATATCATCAATGATTATTATCAACAGAATAGTAAGTTGCCGGAAAATTTTTCTTTGCCGCAATTTGCCAGCTATAAAGATCCGGAGACCGGCCAGTCGTATGAGTACAAAGTCGTCGTTTCCGATAAATACGAAATTTGCGCCATCTTTTCTCTCGCGGCCGGAACCGGTCCGGAAAACGGCACATTCAAGCCAATAAATGACGCGGATATATTTTCTCACGGCGCGGGCCGGCAGTGTTTCAATCGGACGGTTCAAACTTTGAACAAAAATATCCCGCCACTTAGATAAATATTATTTTTTAAATTTAATTTTATGCCAATACCCGCCAAGGTTAAAAATTATTTGGATAAAAAGGGCATTAATTATGAGGAGATTGCCCACAAGACGGTCTATACCGCCTATGACGCCGCCCAAACGCTTAAAAAAGAATTGAAAGAAATCGCCAAGAATCTGCTCATCCAAGTGGACAAGACTTTCGCCTTAGTGATTGTGCCGGCTGATAAAAGAATTGATTTAAACAAATTGAAAAAAGTTTTGGGCGCGAAAAAAGTTTCCATCCCCGATGAAAAGGTGATGGTTAAAATTTTAAAAATCAAACCGGGAGCGATTTCTTCTTTTGGCAAACTTCATCAGCTGGAAGTTTTGATTGATAGGGCAATGGTGGGGACGAAAAAGGCGGTTTTCTCTACCGGCAGTTTTACCGACAGCGTCCTTTTGAGAGTAAAAGATTTCGTCCAGATGGAAGAAGCCAAATTGGCTGATGTGGCGATGAAGGGCGGATACAAGATTCCTAAGAAGACGAAGCAGATTATGAAGAAAGTAAAAAATAAAGTCGCAAAAAAAACAGCAAAGAAGAGGGTGGCGAAAAAGAAAAAGAAATAACCATATCCCATGACAGAAAAAGAACCTACCAGAAGTAAAGAAAATGACTTTGAGGAAAGAAAACAGCTGATTGAACTATGCAAGAAGAGGAATTTGGAATGGATTGACGAAGTGATTCAGCAAATACCTCAAGCAAGGCGAGATTATCCTGACCCTAGCATCGATTGGGATGAGCAAGAACGAGAATGGCTGAAAGAAAAAGAGCTCATATCCGATTTATTTAATCTAGGCAAAGAATCAGCTGTTTTAATAGATCCTCTCTATTATTTAATTCCTTTAAAAATGGCCAGTCGCTTAGGAATCGACCGGCTGCGGACTATAAAGGAATTAGTGGAAAAATTCATCCCCCTTGAAAAGCTAAAGGGCTATCTCAAAGAAATAAATTTCCAAAGTGAAGAAAGTTATCTTTCCGCAGGATGTGAGGGATTTTTTCATGACGGTATAGCGGAAATCCCGAAATATATTACTTTTAATGGGAAAAATCCCGATAATTTTTCTGCGACAGTTATTCATGAAACCGCTGGCCATCCGGTTGGGTTACTAATTGAACAACTAAATCCTGATGCCAAAACAGTGCTGGATAATAACTATCAAATTCTAAAAAATGAAGGAATCTTTTTTTCAGGTTCGGTCGGACGGGTTTATCCTAAGTCAGAGATGGAGAGCTCATTTGATCAATTTATCGCGGAATTTACAAAACAATATTGTTTGGAAAATGACGCTTTATGTGAGTTTATAGAAAATTTACCACCCAAAGCAAGGGATGCTTATAAAACTTTTTATAATTTCTTTAAAAACGATATTTATGACGGTCAGGAATTTGAGGTTGATAACTAAGGTTGAAAAATAAAAAATTTATAATTTATTTGTGATTTGTAATTTATTTTAAATGTATCAAATAAAGACAGAACAGTTTAGTGGTCCATTAGACCTTTTACTCCAATTAATTGAGAATCAGAAGTTAGATATTTCCCAAGTTTCTCTGGCGCAAGTAACCGACCAATATCTGGCTTATTTGGACGAGGTAAAAGACATCAGCGCCACCGAGTTGGCTGATTTTTTGGTGGTGGCGACCAAACTTCTGGTTATTAAGTCAAAAATTCTCCTGCCGCAGACTATTGATGAAGAAGAAGACAGCGCCGAAGAGCTTGAAGCCCAACTTAAAATTTACAAGGATTACCAAGAGGCCTCAAAAATAATAGAAAAGATTATCGGCCAAAAGAGGTTTTCTTTCAGCCGGGAACGGATTGCTTTCCAATTTGAACCGGCTTTTTCTCCGCCGCCGCAATTAAACGCTAAAGTTTTATCCGATGTTTTTGGTGAGATTTTAAAACGAATTGAATATGTCGTTAGCTTGCCCCAAAAAGTGATGGAAAGAACCGTCAGCTTGCGCGAAATGGTGACGAATATCAGGGAGCATTTGAGGGAGATCGGTAAAACTAATTTTTATCAGGTTTTAAAAAATGCCAAATCGCGTACTGAAGTTGTCGTCTGTTTTATGGCGCTTCTGGAACTCATCAAGCAAGGAGAAGTGGTGGTGAAGCAAAAAGGCGTGTTTGACGAAATTATGGTTGAATCTATTAAATCTTAAATCCCATATGTCGATAGAAAACCAAATAGAAAGTTTGTTGTTTATCTCTCATAAGCCGCTAAGTATCAAGGAATTAGCCAAGCTCATGTCGGTCGAGATTGAGGAAATAAAAAACGCTTTGGCTGAATTGGAAAAAAAATATGAGACCAGAGCGGGAGGAATAAAATTACTTAAGATCGATGATAAATACCAAATGGCGACGGCCGGCGACTCCGGTGAAATAGTGAAAAAATTCATTAAAAGCGAGATGACTGGCGAACTGACGCGGCCGTCTCTTGAAGCTCTGACCGTCATCGCTTATCGGGGCCCAATTTCCAAAGCGGAGCTGGAGATTATCAGGGGCGTTAATTGCAGTCTGATTTTACGAAATCTTCTGATGCGCGGGCTGATCGAGGCGGAGGAAGACAAAAAAAAGGCAGTTACGGCTTATCGCATTACCTTTGATTTTTTAAAATATCTGGGACTTTCGAAAGTAGAGGAATTGCCGGATTTTGAAAAATTAAATCGCAATAATAATTTGGAAAAACTGCTCCAAGGAGTGGAAAATATTAATAATTAAAACCGTCATTGCGAGGAGCGAAGCGTAAGCGGAGCGACGTGGCAATCCCATGGGATCCCCACGGTCGTCGCGCCTTCGGCACTTCTCCCTCGGGATGACATTTGAAAATGTCATGTTTGAAATTTTAATCAATTTAATTTTAGCTAGTTTGTTTTTTAACGCGCAGGTAAATGAGCAGGCGACTTTGAATAATTTTACCCAAGTTGATTATCGCCTGCCTCAAGCCGAGATGCGTTATTTAGAGGAGGAAGCGCCGCAAGCGGTTGAGAACCCGGAGAGCGCGGGAGTGAAAGTAACGGCCAAAAGCGCTTTGGTCGTTGACGCGGAAAGCGGAAAAATTCTTTTTGAGAAAAATCCTCAAGAAGTCAGATCTATCGCCAGTATCACCAAGCTCATGACGGCGTTGGTTTTTCTGGAGCACAACCCCGGTTGGGATAAGGAGATAACAATGGCCCAAAGCGATTTTCGCGAGGGTGCGACCAGTCGTTTGATGGTTGGCGAGGTGGTTTCGGTCAAGGACGTTTTTTATACCGCCCTAGTGGCTTCCGCCAATGAAGCATCGGTGGCTTTAGCGAGGTCTACCGGATTAAGCGAGGAGGAATTTATTAAAAAAATGAATGATCAGGCGCTTGAATTGGGAATGAAAGACACAAAGTTTGTGGATTTGACCGGCTTGGAAGACGGCAACAAATCAACCGCGGTTGATGTCGCGATTTTAGTCAAAACGGCTTTTACTCAAAAAGAAATTTTTCGCGCGGCGAGCACTAGTAATCATAAAATAACGATTTTGAATAAAAATATTACTCGAAAAATCGCCAGCACGGATTGGATTTTAAATCAAACCTTCGGCGTTGGCGGTTCGTCTTATCGAGTGGAGGCGGGGAAAACCGGTTATTTGGAAATAGCGGGTTATTCCTTCGCCAGCCAGATTACCGACCAATCAGGCAAAAAATTAATTACGGTTGTTTTGGGGAGCGACACCATCGATGATCGATTTGTCGACACTAAGAGTTTGGCTTATTGGGTGTATCATAATTTTAAGTGGCAATAAATACATGAAAAAAATTATTATCGCCAATTGGAAAATGAATTTGTCTCCGAAAGAAGAGGAAGATTTAGCGACACAATTTGTCGAAAAATTAAGCGGCGAGTCAAATGTCGAAGTTGTCATCTGTCCAGCTTTTGTCAGTTTGACGAGAGTCGCTGAAGTTTTAAAGAATAAAAAAATAAAATTGGGCGCCCAAGACGGTTTTTGGCGGGAAAAGGGCGCTTATACCGGTGAAATTTCCCCGTTAGCTTTGAAAGAAATTGGCTGCGAGTTCGTGATTTTGGGCCACAGTGAACGGCGGGCGCATTTGGGTGAAACCGATGAGACAGTCAATTTGAAAGTGAGGGCGGTTTTGGAAAATAATTTAACCCCGATAATTTGCGTCGGTGAGACCATGGATGAACGCCGGGAAAAACACACCGACTATGTGGTTTTGCGCCAGCTGGAAAGGGCGCTAAAAAATATCCATCTCACCGGCAGTGAGGAGTTAGTGATCGCTTATGAGCCGGTTTGGGCGATTGGCACCGGCCAGCCGGTCGAAGCCGAAGAGGCGGAAGCGGTTTTTGCCGCTATCCGCCAATCGCTGATTGATTTGTATCCGGCAACACTGGTGAACAACAATATCAGATTGATTTACGGCGGCAGCGTGGACGGAGCAAATGCCGGTGATTTTGCCAAATTGGATTTAGGTAGCGGTTTTTTGGTTGGCGGAGCGAGTCTGGACGCGGAAGAATTTAGAAAGATAATTGATTCTTTTTAATTTTTTATTTTCTTATTTTCTTAATTTTTTAATCTTATGCTCACCCACATTAAAAGTGTTATCAGGCAAGTGAAAAAAAATTCCGCCGTCGGCGCTTTTAACACTTTCAATTTAGAGACGACTTTGGCGATTGCCCGGGCGGTCAAGAAAAGCCGACGGCCGGTAATCATCCAGGTGTCGGAAAAGACGATAAAATACGCGGGGTTGAAAAACATTATTGCCATCGTCAAATCAGTGGCGGAAAGCGAGACTGGACAAATACCGGTCGCCCTCCACCTTGACCACGGCCGCAGTTTTGATATCATAGTTCAGTGCGTCAAAGCCGGTTTTTCTTCGGTCCATTTTGACGGTTCCGAACTTCCCTTAGCTAAAAACATCGCCTTAACTAAAAAAGCGGCTTTGTATGGCCATCGCTTCGGCGTCTGGGCGCAAGGGGAATTAGGCGCTTTGGCGGGCCAAGAAGGGATGGAAAAGGGACTGAAAAAAAGCGGCGAGCGTCTGACCGACCCGAAGCAAGTCAAAGAATTCGTCAGACAAACCGGGGTTGACGCTTTGGCAATTTCCCTCGGCACCAAGCATGGCCGTTTTGTCGGCCGAGAGAATATTGATTTTAAAAGATTGAAAGAAATAAGGAAAGAAACCAATATCCCCTTAGTGCTTCATGGCGCTTCCGGCGTGAAAAGCGAAGACCTAAAGCGAGCGGTAAAAGCGGGAATAAATATCGTTAATTTAGACACGGATTTACGATTGGCTTTTGTCTCCTCACTGCGACAAGGACTAAAGGAGCAAAAGTTGGAAATAGATCCGCGGGAAATAATGAACGGAGCAATAAAAGAAGTGGAAAGAGCGGTATTTCAAAAAATAAATTTAATTTCATGATTTTGTTGGTTTTAATAATTATCGTCATTGTTTTTTGTTTAGCCTATCTCGGCTATATTTTTTTCAAACACTTGCCTGATTTGAAAAGTTTGGATATCAGCTCGATTAGCGGAGAAAAACAGGGGGAAGTCAGGACGAAGATCCTTCACGCCAAGTTTTTGAGAAGCAGCGCCAAGGCGAGAGAAAAAATAAGAAATGCTTCCAAACGGCAAAAGGATTTTTTTGCCGGCAAGATTAAAGAAATTAAGGAAAAAGTTTCCAAATTGGAAAAAAGATATCAAGGTGAAGCAACGGAAGAAAAAGAGCCGGTGGAAATATTAAAAGAAGCGGATGATTTAATTAAGGAAGACGATTTCAGTACGGCGGAAAAAAAGCTTATTGAGGTAATCGCCAAGGACAAAAAAAATGTTGAGGCGTACGAAAGTTTAGGTGAATTATATTTTAAAAATAAAAATTACGACCAGGCGGAAGAAGTTTTTAAATATTTGATTAAGCTGCGAACGGTAAAAAGCGATGATGCCGCGCATTTGAAGAACGGGCGTTTAGAAGAAGCGGAAACCGATTTTTTAAGTTCGTTTGAAGTGGATCCGAAAGTGGTGGCTTATTATGATGATTTAGGCCAAATTTATGAGGTGACGGGGAAGCCGGACAAGGCGCTGGACGCTTATCTTAAAGCATCTTCGGTCGAGCCGAATAATCCAAAGTATTTGGATAAACTGACGGAGTTGGGCGTGAGGGCGGGCGATAAGGGTTTGGCCAGGCGCAGTTTTAACCGACTGAAACAAATCAATCCCAAGAATGGGAAATTGGCCGAGTTCAAAGAAGCGATTGAAAAAATGAAGTAAATATGATAGAATAGGGAGGTGTATTTTTGCCGTTGTAGCTCAGCTGGGTCGCCCGAAGGGCGACGGGTGGCAGTGAGCCAAGCCCGAAGGGCGCAGGCGAGACGCCGACAAAAGCGAGCGAGCGTAGCTTTTGTCGCCACCCTGGAAGAGCAACTCCAGGAACTTGGATTTAAAAATAAAAATATTTTGCCGTTGTAGCTCAGCTGGTAGAGCAACTCCATGGTAAGGAGTAGGTCCGCGGTTCAAATCCGCGCAACGGCTCCATGGGTCGGTACCAAAGTGGTCAACTGGGGGAGACTGTAAATCTCTTGGCTATGCCTTCGGGGGTTCGAATCCCTCCCGGCCCATATTAAAAAGAAAAACGGCGCATTGGGTCAACCCGGAAGGCACCATTAAATTTGCCGACCTAGCTCAATGGTAGAGCAACGGTTTTGTAAACCGTAGGTTGTCGGTTCGATCCCGACGGTCGGCTTGCAGAATAATTAATAAAATATTTATGTCCCAAGAAAACTTAATCAAAATGGAGTGCGCGGTTTGCAAAAAAATCAATTATTTTTCCCGCAAAAATAAAAAGATTTTAAAGAACCGATTGGAAATGAAAAAATATTGCAAACATTGCCGCAAGCACACGGCGCACAAGGAAACGAAATAATTAAAGAAATATATGGCCTAGGCCATATATGGGGGCGTAGTTCAACAGTAGAACGGAGGTCTCCAAAACCTCAGACGAGGGAGCATCACCTTCCGCCCCTGCCAAAAAATTTTTGAAATATTTTTCCAATATGAAATTTTAATTTACAAATAAAATGTGTTTAAATTTTATTAAGGAAATAAAGAATAAAAAATCTTAAAAAATATGGACAAGAAAACCGTTATTATTTTAGGGCTGTCAATGGTCATTATCATTTTAGCGGTCATCGTCGGTCTCGTCTTTTTGCGCGGCGAGGAAGACACTTGGCTTTGCCAAAACGGCGAATGGGTCAAACACGGCAACCCGGTCTCGCCGATGCCTATCACCGGTTGCGGCAACACCGCCATCGCCAATCCTGCTTCGGCTTTTTGCTTGAAACAAGGCGGAAATTCAACGATTAAAACCAACCCCAATGGCGGCGAGTACGGCGTTTGCTTTTTTTCCGACGGCAGCGCTTGCGAAGAGTGGTCATATTTCAGGAATGAATGCCAGCCGGGCAAGAACATTTCAGTTTTTTATCCCTTCGCGGGCGGTGAAGTAAATTTGCCGTTCAAAGTGGAGGGTATCGCCCGGGTATTTGAGAGCGTGGTCAGTTTCAGGTTGAAAGACGGAAACGGCGATGTTTTATTTTCTTCCACGGCGATGGCGCAAAGCCCGGACCTGGGCCAGTTCGGCGCTTTTACCAAAGAAATAAATTATCTAACCAAGACGCCGACCAGCACGGATGTGGTTTTGGAAGTTTATCAGGCCTCGGCCAAGGACGGTTCGGATACGGATAAAATTTCCGTTCCGCTAAAATTGAACTTGGGCGACACGACTAAATTAAAAATCTATTTTAATAACACCAAATTAGATCCGGCGATGACTTGCAATAAAGTTTTTCCGGTTGACCGGGTTGTAGCTAAGACCGAAACGCCGGCCAAAGCCGCTTTAGAACTTCTTTTAGCCGGCGAATTGACCCAGGACGAAGCGCAAGCCGGTTATGAGACGAATATTAATCCGGGAGTCAAACTGCAAAAGGTGACGATTGTGAGTGGCACGGCTAAAGCGGATTTTGACGAGCAATTAGAGTATCAAGTCGGCGGTTCTTGCCGCGTGGCGGCGATCAGCGCCCAAATCATCCAGACCCTGAAACAATTTTCCACCGTCAAAAAGGTGATTATTTCCATTAATGGCCGGACGGAAGATATTTTACAGCCGTAATCTTAACCTTAAAAAATCGTCCCCCACCTTTAAAGGTGGGGGACGATTTTTATTAGTTTAAATTTTATGACGGATTATTATACTTCGATGATGACCGGCAAGATCATCGGCCGCTTTTCGGTTTTTTGGTACAAGAATTTGCCGATTTCGTTTCTGATTGAATCTTTGAGATATTGATCCTCGGGCGCCGTTCTTAAATCGGTGTCTTTAAGGATTTTTTTCACTTTTTGCCTCGTCATTTCAATCAACTTCTTGTTTTCTTTGAGGTAGACGAAGCCGCGTGAAATTAAATCCGGATTATGGATGAGCTGGCCGGTTCGCGAATCAATCGTCGCGATAATGACGATCATGCCGTCCTGCGCCATCATTTGCCGGTCGCGAAGGACCACATTGTTGCTGTCGGTAATTCCCAGTCCGTCGACAAAGACATAACTGGCGGGCACTTTTTTGGTCGTAAGCTGGCCGCCGCGCCGGTCAAATTCAATTACTTGGCCGTTGTCGGGGACGAAAATCCGCCGCGGGTCAAAGCCGATATTTCGGGCGAGTTTTTCCGCTTCTTTGAGCATATAGTGGTTGGCATAGACGGGGATGAAATAATCAGGACGCACCGATTTGAGCATGTGGATGATGTCCTGCTTGTTGCCGTGGCCGGAAACGTGGATATCCATGACGCTGCCGTGGATGACATTGTCGCATTGGCGGTAAAGATTGTCTTTAAGCCGCTGGATGGTGCGCTCATTTCCCGGAATGATGGAAGAAGACAAAATGACGGTGTCTGATTTTTTTAGTTTTATATTCCGATGGTCGCCTTCAATAATGCGCGAGAGGACCGCGTTGCCTTCGCCTTGGGCGCCCGTGCACAAAATGACGATTTTATTATCGGGATAATCATCGGTTTGGTCGATTTTAATCACCGCGTCTTTTCGATATTTGATGTAGCCCAGTTTTTTGGCGATTTCCACGTTCATCTTCATGCTGTAGCCGTCCAAAGCGATTTTTTTGCCGAGTTTTTCGGCGGTGTCAATAATCCAACTGATTCTTTCAATTTGAGAAGAGAAAGTCCCGATAATTACTCGCCCCGGCGCGCCGCTGATAAGACCTGCGATATTTTTTTTCATTTCCTCCGAAGTGGCGCTGGTTCTCACATCAATCGCGCCCAAACTTTCCAGCATCAAAATTTTCGGCCGCGGCAGTTTATTCAAGTGAGTGTAGTCCAAGAACGGCCGGCCTCGTTGGTCTTTTTCCATGGTCCAGTCGCCTGGGTGGATAACGGTGCCTCGCGGCGTGAAAAGGATAATGCCGACTGCGTCCATAATAGAATGCTCAATTTGGAAAAATCCGATTTGGAAAACGCCCAATTTTATCCGTTCTTTAATATTTCTAATATTAATGGTCTTCAGTTTTTTGGCGCTGCCTTTTTCATAATCTTCCAGTCGTTCTTTAATCATCGCGAGGGTGAGGTCGCGGCCGATGACCGGCGGATTGCCCAATTTCGGCAAGAGAATTGGCGCGGCGCCGATATGGTCCAGATGTCCGTGCGAGAAAATTACGCCTCGGATATTTCTCTCCTTGCCTTTCAGGTAGTTGATGTTGGGAATAATATAATCAATGCCGGGCATGTCTTCTTCCGGAAATTGGATGCCCATATCCAAGATGACGATGTCATTTCCGTATTCAAAAACAGTCATATTGCGGCCGACTTCTTCACAGCCGCCGATCGGAATGATTTTTAAAACTTGGCTCTCGCCTTTATCGTTGCTTCTTTTGGCGACTTGGGGCGTTGCGACCCATTTTTGTTTATTTTTTTCTTGAGTCGGTCCGGCTGGTTTTTGTCCGCGAAAAAATTGGCGGCTTGGGGTTTGCCCATGGTCGCTTCGGTTAGTAGTCGTTTTTTTAGAGGCGTCAAAACGGCTTTTTCCGCTTGAGCGAAAATTTCTTCGGCCGGCATAACTTGCCGGACGAAAGTTCTTTTCTGGTGTCATTTTATTTTGGTTAGATTTTATTAATTGATTAAGGGTTATGGGATAAGCGCCCATAAGAGAGATGGTTTTGTGCCGATGGAGAGATTTGAACTCTCACTCCCTTGCGGGAACACGGCTCTGAACCGTGCGCGTCTACCAAATTCCGCCACATCGGCGAACGAAGTCTTAAAGTCGAAAGTCCTTAAAGTCCAAAGTCATTTTTAAACTTTTGACTTTATAGACTTTATAGACTTTTGACTTCGTTATTTCCACGCCCGTTTTGTTTTAATGTACCATTCGTTTATATTGGCGAATCGGTCAGCGGGCGCTGAGATGCTGATCAAATCAAAGCCACCGATGGCTTTGTTTTGAGGGTAAGTGTAAGTCGGGTTATAAAGGAAAATCGCCGGCAGTTCGGCAGCGACGATTTTTTGGAATTCCAGATAATTTTTTTTCCGAGTTTCCCAATTGTTGGTTTTTCTCGCGTCTTCCAAGAGTTTATCCACTTTTTTGTCGGAAAAAATCGCCAGATTCAAACCGGGATATTCGTTTTGGGACGAATGCCAGAAAGCGAACGGGTCCGGATCGGAGCCCAGATTTTCGCCAAAAATCAAAATCTCGTATTCTCTCGGCTTGATTGTTTCTGGCAGAATTTTTTCTTTGTCAACGATGTTCAATTTTGTCTCCACGCCGATTTGTTCCCAAAAGCTTTTGATCAGCTCGGCGGTTTTGACATATTCCGGTTGGTCCACGGTCGTCAAGGTAATCGTAAGAAGAAAATTTTTCTTTTGTCTGATATTTTTAGTGACTCTTTCTTCGGTCGTGGTGCTCATTATTGCCCAGCCATTTTTTTCCAAGAGCGCGCTGGCCGCTTGCGGGTCATAGGAATATTTTTTAATATCCGGATTATCTTCAATGCCCGGCAATGTCGGAGAATCGATAATTCTGCCGGTCGACTTGAAAACGTCGTCAAGAATTTTTTGCTTGTCAACCGAGAGAGCGAGCGCCTGCCTGATATAGTCGGCTTTAAGCAGGTCGTTTTTGGTCTGGTTGAAAAAGATGGCCGTGTATTGGGGTTGGTTCAGATTATTAAAATTGATGTTTTTGTATTTTTTGAGTTGTTCGCGATATTCGCGCGGCAGATAAGAAAGGCCGTAAACATCCTTGTTCTTTATTGCTTCCACTAGTGACGGAAAATCGCCAAAAAATTTAAAAGTAATTCCATTAAGATACGGCTTCTCGCCGTAAAAATCTTTATTTTTTACTAAAGCATAGGAACGGATATTGCCGTCTTTGTCTTTTTTTAGATTTTCAAACTGCCAAGAGCCGGTGCCAATCGGCCGTTTATTGAGCTCGGTCAGATCGGCGTTGGCGGCCGGGATATTATACCATAAATGTTCGGGCAAAATACCAAAGGTCAAAAGCCCTAAAAAAGGCGCGAACGGTTCTTTTAGAGTGAATTTAACCGTGAAGTCGTCGATTTTTTCCGCGACCACGCCGCGGAAACTTCGCGACAAAGGACTTTTAAATTCGGGGTCCTGGATGGAAGCGACGGTGAAAATTACATCATCGGCTTTAAACGGTTCGCCGTCGTGCCATTTAACGTTTTTTTTCAGATGAAAGGTATAAGTCAATTGGTCGTCGGAAACTTCATAACTGTCGGCTAAGTCCGGCGTCAACTGGCGGTTTTTATCTTGCCGCATCAGCCCGCTGAAAACCAAGCTGGAGATGTCCAGATCCACATCGTTGCTTTGGGCTAAAATCGGGTTGATGAATTGGGGTGAGCCGATCAGTCCTTCGGAATACTCGCCGCCGTAGGCCGGCAAGGCGACGGTCGTCAGAAAATAAATTTTTACCAAAAGAGAGATGATGGCAATCGCGGCAACGGCGGAAATCAATTTTACTTTTCGGCTTTCTCGGCGGTCAAGAACGCGAGTAAAATATTTGATTTGCTTCAAAGAGAGGAATTTGGATTTATTTAAAGAACGCACCAGGTGTTTGTCCAACTGGTGTTGCCTTTCAAACTGTTTAAGTTTTCTGTTTGTTTGGGAAAGGCCGCTAAAAAGCTTTTTTCCCCAAGATGAAAATAAACTCACGGTTTTTTTACCGGATTAATATAAAGACGATTAATATAAGACATTGATAAACGCGGTGACGAAAAAAATTATCGCGATGACGACGGTTGCCCGAAACAGGAATTTTTCCATTCCCCGTTTGGTGCGATAGACATTGCTGTCCCCGCCGAAAGCCGCGCCCAGTCCCGAACCCCGATTTTGTAAAATAATGACAACAATTAAGGCGGTGGCTAAGATTAATTGGATGATATTGAAGGTCATTTATTTTTTGAAGATGAGAAAAAAAATACGATTTTCAGCTTGTTTTTAGTATATCACACTTGGTTTAAGAAGTCAATATGTTTGGAATAAAAATAAACCTATGGTATAATAAAGATAAATCTTATTGATTTATTACTTCAAGTTTAAATATTGAATATTCAATATTTTAATATTTTTTTGGAATGAAAAAATTATTAATATTTTTTTTAATTTTATTCGTGATTTTAATTCTATTTGTGGCTGGCTTTATGTCCGCCGCGGTTTTTAACTCTTCAAAAAATAAAAATATTTCCGGTGAGGCGAATGCCAACGCCAATTCAACCAATTTGGACAATTTTACCGTCAGCGGAGGAAAGAGCGCCGTTCGTTCAACTGATTTGGACAGTTTTGCCGTCAGCGGAACTAAGAGCGCCGTTCGCCAATTAGTGGAAAAAACCGGCCGACCGGCTTTTGGCAACCCTCAAGCCAAGTTGGTGATTGTGCAATTCGGCGATTTCCAATGTCCGCATACTGGCGAGGAATTTCCGATTATCAGGGAAATTATCAGCCGCTACCAAAAACAGATTTTTTTCATTTATCGGAATTATCCGGCCATTGATAATAATTCGCCGACCATCGCGGCGGCGGCTTTGTGCGCTAATGAGCAAGGTAAATTCTGGCCGGTTCACGACCGGATGTATTTGGGGCAGAGCCAAGGTTTTACCGATGAAATTTTGCGCGACATCGCCAAGCGTTCAGGACTGGATTTGGCAAAATACGACGATTGTGCTAAAAAGGGGACATATCTGCCGGCGGTCCAAGAGGATTTTAACGACGCGACGATTTTGGGCGTTTTAGGCACGCCGACTTTTTTCGTCAACGGCCACAAGCTGGAAGGCGTGGTGACCAAGGAGCAGTGGGAGCAGATTATAAATAAGGCGTTGGAAATATTGAAATAATTTTATGATAGAAATCCGTATTCATGGCCGTGGCGGCCAAGGGTCAGTTACGATGGCCGAGCTTCTGGCGGAAGCGATTTTTTATGACGGCAAATTTTCGCAGGCCTTTCCTAATTTCGGCGTGGAGCGGCGCGGCGCGCCGGTGGAGGCGTATGTGAGGATTGACGACAAATTTATCCGGTTGCGCTCGCAAATTTATGAGCCGGATTATATTATTATTCAAGATGAATCTTTAATTAACATCGTAGAAATTTTCAAGGGCGCGAAAAAAGGGACGATCGTTTTAATAAACACCAAAAGATCGGCGGTGGAATTCAAAGCGCCGCCCGGCGTGGCCATTAAAACGATTGCTGCCACTGACATTGCGACAGAAACCATCGGCAAGCCGATTTTTAACACGGTTTTAGTCGGCGCTTTTGCCGGCTTGTCGGGTTTAGTCAGTTTCAAAGCGGTAGAAAAGGCGATTAGTAAAAAATTTGAGGGCGAAGTGGGAAAAAAGAATATAGAAGCGGCGAAGAGAGGGTACGAAGTAGTGAGTAATAATTTAGTTTTATGAGACAAATCTTAAAAGAAAATATTTTTTTCCGCGGCAAGGAACAAAAGCAGGTTTCCAAAGAAAAAGAAGACGATTTAAAAAAAGAATTAAGTGAGTGTCAGAGCCGTCCATTTGAAGGAGAGATAGAGAAATCTCCGGAATGGTCGGAAAAGATTGATTGGTTGACAGAAAAGATTCGCGAGATAGCCGCCGAATACGGGGTGGAGCCGTTTAATCTTACGGCTGATATCGTCCATTTTTTGCCGGAAGAAAAACTTCGGGCGTATGTAAAACGGCCTCTTCATGAAAATATTTATGGCACTCACACAAATCGCGGCATTTTATTGAATGAAAAATTTTTTAAGACGGTCGATATTGATTCACTCATTGCCGTGATTCATGAATTATTCCATCAAGCATCAATAACAAAACTTGCCTATTTGGAAGATGAGGAGAAAAAATTTGATTTTTATGCTGGTTTGTCGGTAAAAAGAGGCGGTTATGCCGATTTATCAAAAACCGAAATGTGTTTTGGCGGTTTAAATGAAACAATTACTCAATATTTGACAAAAAAATTTTATCGGGATCATATCCAAAACCAGGAAGAAGGAGCAGCGAAAGAAAAAGAGATACCGGGACCGCGCGGTTATGACTATTTGGAAAGATTACTTGATGATTTAGCCGAAAAATTAAGAGAAGTTAATCAAGATAAATATCAAGACAAAGATGAAGTGATTAAGGAAATGGTAAAATCTTATTTTTCAGGCGGTTCGCTGTTGCCTCTTTTTGCGATCCTAAATCCCCACAGTTATCTTGATATTTCCCGATTAAAACCAGATGACTCTCTTGAGACATTAAAACAAATCGCGGCTTTCCGAGAAAAGTACGGCTTGCCGGAAGATGAAATATTAACTGGTAGAATTGAATATTCTGAAAAAGGATTGCTTAAGGAAAAGATTTAAAAATTGTTTAAAAAATAATATGTCTGAAGGATTAAGAAAAAACATTTTTATTAAAAATGAAAAGTCAGATGAAGGGGCTGACTTTAATAATCCAATGAAAGAAGATAGTAATTATACTATTGTTTCTGAATTTGTTAAGGAAAAAGAGTTGGAAAAGTCTAAAGAACTTTCCGAGCTCATTGATTCAGCCAGAAAGATTGTCCATAATGAGGCGAGAGAATTCGGTGTTGAAGTTAATGTTTTTAACGACAGAAATTTAGTACACCTATTACCTCACGACACTCTTCTATCTATCTTTAGCTCTCATAATCCCGAAAGAATTCCAACCTTTACAGCAACCGATTTTGGTATTTGGTTAGATGCTGATAAGTTGAAGGATAATAAAGTTAGTGAATTAGAAAAAATACTTTTATTAGTACATGAATTTTTACATCAATCCTCGGTTCATAAGTTTTCTCAATTTATTGATCAAGAAGGCCGAGTCCATGTTAGACCATATCAAAAAGGTTATGCTGTCGGATATGGAGCCACCTACCAAGATGTGAAAAAGTCGCGTCGTTTATTCTTTGGGCTAAATGAAGCGATCACGCAATATTTAACCAGATTGATATATATTCGAAAGATATCTAAAGATCCGCGTTTTGCTGAACAGGTAGAGCAATTGGAAAAAAAATTAACCACTAAACAAAAAGAAGAAGGAAAAACAGTTCTTCCTAACCGATTCTCTGGTGTTTATTATTTTTTAGAGTCGTTATTCAAAGATTTATATGAATCGATTTATAAACGCCATCAAGATGATTTTGAAGATGATTTAGAAGTGAGAAACAAATTTTTTTATCATTATTTTAATGGCGATTTACCTGGGGCGGGAAAATTGATAAGGAAATTAGGTGATGGCGCCTTCACTGATTTGGCTAATATCGACTTAGTTGAAGGGGATGATACTCTTCATCAAATCATCAATTTTAGAAAAAAATACGGCTTGCCGGAGGATAAAAATATTGAGCAAGCGTTAAAAATGATTAAGAAATAAATAATTTCGGCGGATAATTTATATGCCCGAAGGCAAACTTGAAAAAAATTTATATTTTGTCGATTCAAGCAAGAGGCCGCTTGAGGGAGAAGATAATGAGGTAGTTTCAGCTGACTTCAAAGATTTTTTAGAAATGACCGTTGAGGGCGAAGTGGAGAAATCACCGGAACTAGTAAATCACATAGAATGGCTGGCACTTGAATTAAGAGAAACTATTAAAAGACAAATTGAAATTGAGCCGATTGAAATAACTCCATCCATGATTCATATTTTACCCCGAGATTTATGTGAGAAAAATTATAATAGGGATTACGAAGTCAATCCGGCGTTTTGCAATAATCAAGGTATTTTTATCTGTGAAGAGTTTTTAAAGGAACAAAAAAATAACTTACTCGCGATATTGGACATTTTAACTCATGAATTTCTTCATCTTTACGCGGTCACGAAACATTATATTGTCGCCACCGATGACACGATAGAAATAAGAGATCAATTACGACAAGGTTGGAGTATAAGACATGGGAAACCAGTGGAAGAAAAAGAGGAATTTCATTTTAAGGGCTGGGACGAGATGATCACCGACAGATTGAATGTTGATTTTTTTAGGAATAATATTCGCCAGCATCCTAAATATCGCGAGTTGGCGATTGAACGCGACAAAAGGTTGCTTTCAGCCGAAGAGATTGAAGAGGGGATGATCGTGATCAGTGAAGGAAACTCGGAGTATGAATTTTTATCACGGCTGTTTTCCGATATGGTGGAGAAAATATATGAATTGAATCATGATAAATTCGATGATCAAAATCAGGTTTATTACGATTTGGTCAGGCCTTATTTTTCCGCCAGGTTGAAACCAACGGCGAAATTAATCAATTCATTGGGACGAGACTGTTTCCGCGATTTAGCCGACTTTGAAAATAAAAAAGATATCAATCAAGCGAAGGCGATTATTGATTTCAGAAAAAAATATAATCTTTCGGACGATCCGCGTTTACAAGAATTTATTAATGCCGGAGGAGATGAAGACTTAGTAAAGGCGTATATAAAGTATTAATCTTTTTGGTTTATGAAAAAAATATTAGAAGGCAGTCGGGCGATTGCCGAGACAATTAATAATATCGGCGTAGGTGTGGTTTCTGCGTATCCCATCACGCCGCAGACGCATATTGTGGAAGAACTGGCCAAGCTGAAAGCCGATGGCCAGCCCAACAGCGAGGCCGGCAAGGCGGATTTTGAATATGTGCGGGCGGAAAGCGAATTCGCCGCGGCTTCCATCGTTTTGGGCGCGTCGGCGGCCGGGGTGAGGACTTATACCGCCACTTCTTCGCAGGGGTTACTGCTTATGGCTGAAGTGCTTTATAATCTGGCGGGCATGCGGCTCCCGGTGGTTATGACCGACGCCAATCGTTCAGTTTCGGCGCCGATAAATATCTGGAATGATCAGCAGGACGTGATGATTATGCGCGACGCCGGCTGGATAATGCTTTTTGGCGAGACCGTGCAGGAAGTTTGTGACTTACATATCTTGGCTTATAAAGTGGGGGAGAAATTGGAGCTTCCGGTGATGGTGAATTTGGACGGCTTTATTCTCACTCATGTGGTGGAGCCGGTGGAAATTGAAGCCGCGGAAAAAATCAAAAAATATTTGCCGGCTTATCAGTCCTCGGAAAAATTGGATGTAAAAAATCCTTTGACTTTCGGGCCGCTGGTCACGCCGGAACATTATTTTGAAATCAGGAAAAGTTTGCACGATGATTTGGCCGCCTCAAAAGCGGAGATTAAAAAGGAAATGGATAATTTTAAAAAAATATTCGGCCGGCCGCTTAACTTGGCGGAATATTATGGCGATAAAAACGCCAAGACCGTCATCGTGGCGATGGGTTCAGTTTTAGGGACAATGAAAGAGGCGGTGGATGAATATCACAAAAACACAAAAACACAAAAACACAAAAACACAATCGGTATCTTAAAAATCACCGCTTTCCGGCCGTTTCCGGACGATGAAATTATTAAATTGTTGGTTAAGGCCGAAAATATCGCCGTGCTGGACAAATCGATTTCACTCGGCACTGAAGGGATTTTAGCGACCGAGATAAAGCGCGCTTTGTATGGCCAAAGCCAAGCGAAAATCACCGGTGTTATCATGGGTTTGGGCGGTCGCGATATTACCAAGGAGATGATAAAAAAGACCATTGAGATATCCAAGAGAACCAAAGAGAAAATAATTTTCGTCGGAAAATAATTTAATAATTTAATAAATATATGAACCAACTAAGTGATCAGCTTATGCGCTCTGCCGAGGAGCGTAATAAATTAAATAAATTTGAAATTTTTTCCTCTTCATTTTTGGTAGCTTTCATCGTGTTTTTGATTATTTATACGGGGGGCGCTTTTTTATTGAGGGGCGACTTTTTTGGTTTTAATATCGGACAAGCTATTTCGTTTATGTTTGGCGCGGTCGTTGGTTTGGTATTATGGATTATATTATTTTTTATATTATTATTAAAAGAAATAAAGAAAAATTTATTCTTGCGTATTTTTTCAATCATCGGATTTTGTTGTTTTCTATTATTTGGCGGATTTGTAGCTTGGCGGTTGTTTTTTGGCAGTTATTTGGGCGTACCCGCCATACCAGCGCCGGAATTGTGCTCTCTTTCTGCTGATAAAAATCTGTGCTTATTTAATACTTATCATGATAAACTAATGGCCACTAACGATTTGAAATTATGTGATGAATTATATGATAAATATAAATTAGATCTTGATTATTTTGCTTGGCCTTATGATGACTGGCAAATCACCGATGAAAAAGACTATTATCCGAACGCTTGCATGACGGCTTACCAGTTTTGGTATTATATAAATCAAAGGAATAAAATGTTTAATGAAAAAAATAATATTAATGATGATTGTAATATATGTATTGGTGTAGAAAAAATGTCAGGATACAGCATTGATTATCCTTTTAATATTGCGAGGTGTTTTGATGATATAAAATATTATAAAGGAGAAGATCCTTCTGTCTGCGTGGAATTACTTAAGGCGAAGGGATATGATTATTCTACAATTAATAAAGTTAAAAATTATCTCGAACAAAAGCAGAAGAAGTAAACAATTCTATTGTTAGTGATTTAAGTAGTTTTATTCCACTATAATTTTATGAATAAAAAATATAAATCTCCCCTATCCAGAAATTTTTCCCCGAAGCACAGCGCTTGCGCCGGCTGCGGGATGATCGTGGCGCTGCGGCTTATAATTGACGCGGCCGGGCCCGACACGATCATCACCAACGCCACCGGCTGCATGGAAGTGACGACGACGAAGTATCCCAACACTATTTTTAAGACGCCTTACATCCATAGCTTGTTTGAAAATGCCTCCTCGGTCGCTTCCGGCATTTTGGCGGCCTTGAAATACCAAAAAAAAGACAAAGACATAAATATTATTGCCATCGGCGGGGACGGCGCGACTTTTGACATCGGCTTGGGAAATATTTCCGGCATGTGGGAACGGGGCGAAAATATTTTATACATCTGCTACGACAACGAGGCGTACCAAAATACCGGCTACCAGTCCAGCGGCGCCACGCCTCTGGACGCTAATACCACCACCACTCCAGCCGGGGAGCGTTCTTTCGGCAATGATTTGTCTAAAAAGGATATGATCGGAATCGCTTTGGCGCATCATTTGCCTTATGTGGCGACCGTCACGGTCGGCGATCTGCCGGATTTGACGGCCAAGGTGAAAAAGGCCTTGAGCATCAAGGGTCCGAAATATTTACAAATTTATACGCCGTGCGTGCCGGGCTGGGGGATTGAAGCCAAAGACACGGTTTCGGTGGCGCAACTCGCGGTTCAGTCGGGATCTTATCCGATAATTGAATATGTCAACGGCGAGCTGGTCGGGAGGATAAAGATAAATAAAAAAATCCCCGTTGAAGAATTTTTAAAAGTTCAAAAAAGATTCAAACATTTATTTGCTTCGCCGGCCGGCAAAGCGGAAATCGCCAAAATCCAGAAAATCGCGAATGAAAATATTAAAAAATTTGGGCTGTAATATAAAAATGTAGCAGACGCCCCGCTGGGGCGTCTTTTGAGACGCGGCACCGCCGCGTCTCTACAATGAAACCGCTGAAGGGCGGTTTTGTTAGGTAGAGCCGTAGCGATGCTACGGCTCCGGAGACGTTGCAGCACAACGTCTCTACGCGTTTTGTTATGCGCTAAATAGCAGTTTGACAGAATTATCGAAGGTTGCTATAATGACTCGTTGTCCTTTTAACGCGGATAATGGTAAGCCATAAGTCCGGAGATGGGCTTTGGACAGGTGGCAGGCCATAAAAATAAGGAGTGAGAAGATGGGTAAGCCAAAGAGTGAATTTTTGCAGGCGTTTGGCAAGGCGTTTCAGGTTTTTAAGGCGCTTGCCGATGAGGTGCTCGCGGCAGGCGGAAGCGACGATGATTTGCGTCTTTTAGAGACGGATAAAAATTTAAAACAAAGAGTCGCGGAAATGATTATCACAACTCGCAAAGTCGCGGAAATCTTTACTGCTCAAACGGCGCGCCAAGCGGCCGAAGAAGCCAGCCGCTATGTGGCAGGGAAATACAATCTCGTCATCGATTACACCCAATCCCTCGCCGACATAATTACCGCCGGCAAGTATGACCGGGAGAACCCGGACATCACCGCCGAACACTTCCCAATCACTGGAACAGGCAAACAAGAAGTGACGGTGGAGCTTCTTCATTTCAACCGCCATTTCAACAACGGCGATGAGGTACTGGCCGAGATAGACAAACTCGGCTATCGTCCCGCCAAGATTGAAGAGCTTCTGGCTCTGGGCGCTGCCCAGCCCGAACTTCAAAGGCAGTTTCCAATCGGAGCGCTGGGCTCAACTTGGCGTAGTGCCGTCGGCGGTCGTCGCTTCGCCTGCCTCGACGGGGGCAGTGCTAGGCGCGTCTTGGACCTCGGCTGGCTTGGGGATGATTTCTACGACTTTTGGCGTTTCGCGGCCGTCCGCAAGCCTGCCCGCAATGCTTCGCATAGCGAAGCAGGCGGGCAGTCCTGACCCCTTTGACCCCTTTTGTTCCCCCGCGTGATAAGATGTCTTATTACGCGGGGATTTTTTGTCCCACATTTTTTCTCCTTTTTTTTCCGTCATCCCGGCGAAAGCCGGGATCCAGGATAAAGTCACGGATTTAATTGGAATTAGTCTGGATTCCCGCTGGAGTTTATCCTCGCGAAGGCGGGGACGGGAATGACGGAGGAGGAGGTTTTGTTAAAAAAATTCAATTACCAATTACCAATTACCAGTTACTGGTTACTGGTTATAAATTCCCTTTGACACCCTTGACGGTTTCGTATATAATAAATGTTGACTTTTTATTTTCTAAACCCCTCCCCAACCCTCCCCTTCGTAAGGGGAGGGGGACGACGATATGCCGGATAAAATTTCCATCAAAGGGTCGCGCGTCAACAACCTGAAAAACATCAGCGTTGATATTCCCAAAAACAAACTGGTGGTCATCACCGGACTCTCGGGCTCGGGCAAATCCTCGCTGGCTTTTGACACGATTTACGCCGAAGGCCAAAGGCGTTACGCCGAGAGTTTGTCTTCCTACGCCAAACAGTTTTTGGATTTAATGGACAAGCCGGATGTGGACAGTATTGAGGGGCTCACTCCCACCATCGCCATTGACCAGAAATCGTCTTCGGTCAATCCGCGTTCCACGGTCGGCACGATTACCGAGATTTACGATTATTTGCGACTCTTATATGCCAAAGTCGGCGTCATCCATTGCCCTAAATGCGGCCAAGAGGTTTCTCGCCAGACGCCGGCGCAGATTTTGGAACAGATCATCAGCTTGCCTGGAGGCGAAAGAATCCAAATTTTAGCGCCGGTCGTCTATCACAAAAAGGGCGTTCACACCGCCCAAATAGAAGCGATTAATAAAGCCAATTACGAATTGCTTCGAATAGACGGCCATTTTTATAACATTGACGAGGCGCGGGAGCTGAAATTGGACAAGAATTTGGCGCACACGATTGAAATTTTAATTGATAATATTGTTTTGTCCGAAGAGCTCAAAAAGCAAGACCAAGACGACATTGAATGGCAGCGACTGGCCAAAGCGGTCAATCTGGCTTTGGATTTGGGCGACGGATTTATCAATATCTATCTTCCGGAAAAGGATAAAGAATTGCCCTTTAACCTTTATTATGTTTGCCGCGAATGCGGGGTTTCTTTGCCTGAAGTGGAGCCGAGAAGTTTCTCCTTCAACTCGCCTTATGGCGCCTGTCCGGCTTGCAAGGGCCTCGGCGTTAAAATGGTTTTTGACCCGGATTTGGTCATCCCGAATCGCCGGCTTACTTTGGCCGAGGGCGCGGTAAAGCCCTGGGCGCGGAATTTTGCTTCCCAAAATTCCAATTTTAAACTGCTGGAGCAGGTGGCGAAAAAACACAAGTTTGATTTGAATTCGCCCGTGGCCGAGCTTGCCGAAAAAGCGCTCCAAACTATTTTTTACGGCGACGGCGAATTTTACGACGCTGGCGATGAAAAAAGGCAATTTGACGGCGTCATCGGTTTTTTGAACAAAAAATACGATCAAGGCAAATCAGAATATTTGCAAAAAACTTTGGAAGAATATATGCGCGTCTCCACTTGCCCCACCTGCCGCGGCGCGCGGCTTAAGCCCGAGAGTTTGGCGGTCACGATTGATAATCTCAATATCGTGGAAGTCACCAATATCGATATTGACCAAGCGGAGAAATTTTTCGCCGACCTGGGCAAGAAATGGCAAGGCGCTTCGCGCGAAGGCAAGATTTCCAAACAGGTTTTGAAAGAAATTTTGAGGAAAATCGGCTTCTTGCAAAATGTCGGCTTAAACTATCTCACCCTGTCAAGGAGCGCGAACACGCTTGCCGGCGGTGAGGCGCAACGGGTGCGGCTCGCGACGCAAATCGGTTCGGGTTTGGAAGGCGTCACTTATATTTTGGACGAGCCGTCCATCGGCTTGCACGCCCGGGATAACGCCAAATTGATTGAAACCTTGAGAAAATTGCGCGACAAAGGCAACACCGTGATTGTCGTGGAGCACGACGAACAGATGATGGCCGCGGCCGACCAGCTCCTTGATATCGGGCCGGGCGCGGGCATCCGCGGCGGTGAAGTGGTCGCCGCAGGCACCTTTGAGCAGATTAAGAAAAATAAAAAATCAATTACCGGCCAGTATTTGTCGGGCGCGAAAAAGATTGAGGCGCCGAAGTCATTTCGCGAGGGCAACGGCAAAGCGATTGAAATCATCGGCGCTTCGGAATTCAACCTGAAAAATATCAATGTTAAAATTCCTTTGGCCAAATTGGTCTGCATTACCGGCGTTTCCGGCTCCGGCAAATCCACGCTGATGACCGAGATTCTGGCCAAGGCCTTGGCGCGGAGATTTTACCGCACCAAGGATTTGCCGGGCAAACACAAAGAAATCAAGGGTTTGGAAAATCTGGATAAAGTGATTGACATTGACCAGTCGCCGATTGGCCGCACGCCGCGTTCCAATCCCGCCACTTATACCGGTGTTTTCACTTACATCCGCGATTTGTACGCGTCACTTCCCGAGAGTAAATTGCGGAGCTTCAAGCTCGGGCATTTCAGCTTCAATGTCAAAGGCGGCGGCCGATGCGAGAATTGCGGCGGGGACGGCTACGTGAAAATTGAAATGCAGTTTTTACCCGATGTCTATATTGAATGCGAAGAATGCCACGGCCGCCGATATAACCGGCAGGCCTTGGAAATCCATTATCATCCGCCCGTGCCCGGCGGCTCCGGCGGACAAGGAAAGAATATCGCCGATGTTTTGGATATGTCCGTTTCGGAAGCGAGAAAATTTTTCGCCGACAATTATCAAATCGCGGACAAACTCGCTATTTTGGAAGAAGTCGGCTTGGGCTATCTCCGGCTCGGGCAGTCGGCGACAACTTTGTCCGGCGGCGAAGCGCAAAGGGTAAAACTCGCGACCGAATTGTCGCGCCGGCCGACCGGCAAAACACTTTACATTTTGGACGAGCCGACGACCGGCCTTCATTTTGACGACATCAAGCGCTTGCTTCAGGTTTTGAGCCAGCTGGCGGACAAGGGCAATTCGGTTTTAATTATTGAACACAATCTGGATGTGATAAAATGCGCCGATTGGATTATTGATTTGGGTCCAGAAGGCGGAAACAAGGGCGGCGAAGTCGTCGCGGAGGGTACGCCGAAAGATGTCGCTAAGGCGAAGAAGAGCTACACCGGGCAGTATTTAAAGAAGATGTTGAAATAAAAAAACCGCCCCGCAAATGCGGGGCGGTTTTTTATTTGTTTTTAATTTTGTGCTATAATTAGTATTGAGGGTAAAAAAAATAAAAAAATTTTCAAATTCGGAAATATTTAATTTCTATATCGAAAGGAGGTGATTAAATGAGCAAAGAAGTAAAGACGACTTTCTGGCTTTTTGGCCTGGTGGTTCTTTCTATTGGCCTGCACAATTTTTTAATAAGCGCTTTTCAATTTGATGAACAATTCTTTTTTATCCTGACTTTCATTTTTGCGCTGGCGTTTGTCATCTCGCTCCTTTACGATGTCTGGATTTATTCTCTGAATAAAAAGCCGAAAGACATGTGGCTTTTGGGCTGGCTCGGCCTTTTGGGTTTACTGGGACTTTTGCCCGGATTCAGTTTCGGCCTGTTCGGTTTCTTCGGTTTCTTCGGTTTCTGGGGGTTGAAAAGGTAAGTTAAAATTTAATTATTTATCATTCCGATAATTGCCATAGAGAGGAGGCAAAAAAATCGGCGGTTTTGTTACTGAAAAAAGCATTGAATTTTTTTCTAAAACGCGCGGCCGCTCCGCGCGTTTTTTTGCTTTTTTACTAGTAGGGGAGTATAATGATAAAAATTCATAACCCATAAAAATATGGCAGTTGTAGAGCGACAAGACTCGATTTCCGCCACTTTAGTTGATAAGGCATTTGAGTTGGAACCGGAAGAAAGAGGGCCGGAAAAGCCGCGGGAAAGCGAGCCAGAAACCGAAGAAAAATTGGTTCCTTCGTTTCAAGAAAAGATTAGTGACGCGGCAAGCGTGGATGAGTTGATTGAAATTATTCAAAAAAAAGATTCGGCTGTGGCCAAAGCAATCAACCGAGCCGAAGAATTTTTACATCAGAATATGGCGGAAATCGTCCTTGGCGTTTTGGCTGACAAACGCGCGGAGATAAGAAATGATTTAGGGAATGCGGTGGCGATGGTTAACAACACGGAAATTGAAATCAAGGTCAAAGAATTAATGAAAAAGGAAATGGCCGCTTACTTTGAAGAAAATCGGCCGGAATTGGTCCAAAAATCAATCGGCGAGGCGCGAAATTTGCCCGAATTGTTTTTTATTCTCAAACAGTTTAAGGGCATCAACGGCGAAGATAAAAGATATTCGCCGGAAGAAGCGATGGAAATGATAAACGGCGCGCAAAATCATCTGGAGATCGCGATTAATCAAAAAAACCTATTGTCCCAAGACATTGGTGGAATTGAAAATAAGATAAGCGGTATTGTCTCTGAATGGAAAATTCCCGAGGATTCGGGGATTAACGGACAGGTTAAAAAAATATTTTTAAATCACGCCAAAGAATTGCGGCTTAAAAAAGAAGCGGAAAAGTTCAATGGAGGAATTTTTAAAAAAATAGGTAAAAGAATTTCAAGCTGGTTTAAAAGGTAAGAATAATCGTAAATAAAAAAACATCGCGGCGGGCGGTGTTTTTTAAATGTAAAAAATCGTTAAAATTTGAGGTATTGACAAGATTAATAGAAGGGAGTAAACCAAAAGTGTCTGGAGCTGTAAATCCAGAAAAGAACCTTAAAATTTGGGAAAATTCGCTAAAAATAGCGAAGAAAGGAGCAAGTCATGAGAACGAAGGAGTCTTTGGTAAAGTTGGCTGTTTGTTTGATTTTTGGAGTTGTTTCTTTAATCGGTACAATTGGTTGCCCGCCGCCACCAAATGAGCCAATATCGATTATATTTATTCACATTCCCGCCTTTGGTAGTACGGAAAATTTGCGCGGGGAAGTTAGTGGTGTTGATCCAAGTGATTACCAAGTGGTTGTTTATATTGATGTTTATGGCTGGTGGATTAAACCGTATTTCGCTTCACCGCTTACACCCATCAATTGGAATTCCACTTGGAGTTGCGATGTTACCACGGGCGGCGATGATATCTATGCCACGAGTTACGCCGCTTACCTTGTGCCCAAAGGAACTGATCCGTCATTATGCGGACCCTGCGCCGAGTTGCCCGATATTCCCGAATCCGTCGTCTTTACTCAATACGACCGCTTTCCGTCGGAAGGTGAAGGTGAAGGTGAAGGAGAGGGCGAAGGCGAGGGAGAAGACCAAACCCCGCCCAATATTCAAATAGGCAATGGCAATCCGGTGACAGTGCAAGTAGGCAGTGTTTATGTCGATGCGGGAGCAACCGCGATTGACAATTCTGATGGCGCTTTGACGGTCACGGTTCAAAACAATGTTAACACCTCGGTAGTCGGCACTTACTATGTCATCTACACGGTGACCGATTCTTCGGGCAATATGGCGACGGCGACCAGAACGGTTTATGTCGTGGACACGACCAGGCCGGTGATTACCATCATTGGCGCTAATCCGGTGACTTTAGAAGTTGGCGCCTCCTATATTGATGCCGGCGCGACGGCCATTGACAACTATGATGGCGACTTAACGAGCCAGATTGTGGTCACCAATTTGGTTAATACCGCATCTTTGGGAAGCTACAGTGTGGTTTACACGGTTGCTGATTTTTCCGGCAATTCCGCTTCTGCTACCAGAACGGTAAATGTGGTGGACACGACTAGGCCGGTGATCACGATTTTGGGTGACAATCCGGCGATGGCTCCGCTCGGCTTTGTGTATGTTGATGATGGCGCAACAGCGAATGATAATTACGACGGTAATTTGACCGTCAACATTATTGTGACCAACAATGTCAACACGGCGGTACTCGGAATTTACACAGTCATCTACGATGTGAGTGATACTTCGGGCAACACCGCTCAAGCCACAAGGACAGTCAATGTCGTGGAAGTGGAAGCGGCGGTTATTATTGACACTTGGCCGGCATATGGTCAATATGGTTCTCTTTATGGCCATGTCGTCGGCATTGACCCGGCTGGTTACAAGATTCTTTGTGTCATTAAGGTGGAGGGCGTGTGGTGGACAAAACCATATTTCGCTTCACCCTTGACGACTATAAGTTCGGATGGTACTTGGCATCTCAATGTTACGACCGGCGGCAACGACGTTTACGCGACCGAATACGCCGTTTGGGTCGTACCAAACGATTATCAAGTATCGCTTTGCGGACCTTGCTCCAGCTTGCCAGTCATTCCGGAAGCGATCGCGAGCGCGACTCTTAACCGAACGCCGCCCGCGAGAGAGATCTCTTTTGCCGGCCGCATTTGGCAGGTCAAGAAAGCCGATTTTCGCGCTGGTCCGGGACCGAATTATTTCTCTGACCGACCAGAAGATGTTTGGGTTGACGGAGAAGGACATCTTCATCTGACGATCAAGCTTCGGGACGGCAGCTACTATTGCACCGAGGTTATTTTGAATGAATCCTTGGGCTACGGCACCTATATGATCCAGACTAATTGTCGTTTGGATCTATTGGATCCGAATATTACTCTTGGTTTGTTCACTTGGGATCCGGAAGCCAATGACGTTTATTTCCGTGAGCTGGATATTGAATATGCAAAATGGGGAAGCATCACCATTCCCACCAATGCTCAATTTGTGAAACAGCCCTGCGGCGTTTGCCCGGGTTGCAGTAATTGTTCGCGCTTCCAAGTCGATCTCACTGACCAATCAATGTATTTGACCAACTATATGATTTGGCAAGAAGGGAAAGTGGAGTTTCGCACTTATTACGGCCAGTACGCCGTAAATGAGACTCCGCCCGCCAGCGCTTTGGCCGGTTATTGGTCGGTGACTGATTCTAGCGTGCCGACTCCCGGCAATGAAAATTTCCGTTTCAACCTTTGGCTTTTTAATGGCTATGCGCCGTTAAACGGCCAAGACGCGGAAGTCGTCATTACTGATTTCAGTTATCAACCCGAAATTCCGATTTTTGACGACGAACCGCCGATGATCACCATGCTTGGTTTGAATCCGATAAATGTTGAAGTCGGCAGCCAATATGTGGATGCCGGCGCAACCGCTTATGATGTGGCGGATGGCGATTTGACGAGCCAGATTCAAACAACCAGCAATGTCAACACTTCGGTTTTGGGAAATTACTTTGTCACTTACTCGGTTTCCGATTCAAGCGGCAATCCGGCGTCAATGACCAGGACGGTGAATGTGGTGGATACGACTCCTCCCGTTATCACTATCTTGGGCGATAACCCGGCGACAGTTCCGGTCGGGTTGGATTATGTTGATGCGGGCGCGACCGCGAATGACAATTATGACGGCGATTTAACTGATCAGGTTGTCGTTTCAAAAGATGTGGATACTTCGGCGATAGGCCAAGGATGGGTTGACTACGATGTCAATGACTCATTGGATAATGCCGCTCAGGCCGAGCGGACCGTCAATGTGATAAGGTAAGTAGCCGAGATCTTGCCCGACAGCAGTTCATTGTAATAAGTTTTTCACGCCCTCTTATCCGCATGGATTTGAGGGCTTTTTTTACCCGTTCAGACTCTACTCGGCGGGCCTTTTTATTTATTTTAGAGGAGATTGAAGGGAAAATAAACTTTAAAATCAAAACCACCGACAAAGTCGGTGGTTTTTTTTGCGACGACCGGAAAGGCCGCCATCGCGAAACACTTTAAATTATTACAAACTTAAATCCCATAAAGAATTCTCAAACCTTTAATATCAGGTGCTTCCAAGGTTCTTTTCTTAATTTCCCCAAAATTGGAATAGCCATACATCGTCGCTTCTCCGCAGCTGCTGTTATACTGATCATTAAGGCCAACACCATGGCCCAGCTCGTGAGTCGCGATGTTTTTCAGGTCCATCAGCGCGGCATTGACCTCGGCGTCTCCCCAGGCAAAATCCAGGTCAAACATCAGATCAAATTGCGAGATATATCGGCTGTTGGGTTTGCCGGAAAAATAGCCCCAGATTCTGGTAACCGCAATCACGCCGCTTTGCGCATAGTTGCCAAAAGAAATTTCATTTTGGCCGTCGGCATAAGTGTCAAAGTCGGCCGTGCTGCTTGCGGTAACGTTGCCAAAAAGCGAGGCGCTGGTTTGATTGTCCCAAGTCGTCGCCGATGATTGAATGCCGCTTAAAACTTCGGCTTCAGTCATTCCTGAATTAGTCGGATTAACCAAGAGATTTTCCGTGGCAATCAACTTGGCATAAGCGCTGATAAAACCATAGCAAGTAGGGATTCTCGCGTTATTGTTTTGACCTGGCTCTTCTGGCTTAACAAAATCTTTTTTAAAATGGACAATGGTGATTACCTCAAGCGGCGGCGCTTTCTCAATGGCGAGGTCGGGGACAATGACCGTGGTGCCGGACGGCTCCACTTGCGCCGGGAAGCGCTCAATCGCCAAAACCGCTGGCGCGAGCACCAAAGCCGCGACGATGGTTAAAAAGATGGTTTTTTTCATAATTTTTGAGTTATTTATAAGAACAATTTAATAATAACACCTAAAGTATATCACTGTCTAAGAGGATGTCAAGCTGCTCGTCATGGGCGCATTCAGCTGGCGGCTTTTGCTTTTTTACTGGTAGCGGAGTATAATATGACAAGTTAATAACTTAAAAATACTTACTTTTCATTAAGTGAGGAAAAGGAATTAAAATATGTCCCAATATTACCACGCCAAACGGGTTAGCGGTTTGTTTGACCCCAAAAGTAAAATTCCTTTCCGCTTAAGCCGGTCAAAGATTGATTTGTTTATGGAATGCCCGCGCTGTTTTTATCTTGACCGCCGGCTGGGAATCGGCCGGCCGCCGGGATTTCCTTTTACTTTAAACAGCGCCGTGGACGCGCTCTTAAAAAAAGAATTTGACCTTCATCGCGCCAAAGGCAGCCAGCATCCCTTAATGAAAACTTATCACATCGACGCGATTCCTCTGGCCCACGAAAAAATCAACGAATGGCGCGACGCGCTTCGTGGCGGCATCACCTACCTTCACCAGCCGACTAATTTTATGATCACCGGCGGCATTGACGATGTCTGGCAAAATTCCCAAGGCGAGCTCATTATCGTGGATTATAAAGCGACGGCCAAGGAAAGCGAAGTGAATATTGACGCCGACTGGCAGATGGGCTACAAGAGACAGATAGAGATTTACCAATGGCTTTTCCGCCAAAATAAATTTCCGGTGTCGGACACGGGTTATTTTGTCTATGTTAATGGCAAAACCGACTGCGAGGCCTTTGACGGTCGGCTGGAATTTGATATTAAAATTATTCCTTATCAAGGCGACGACCATTGGGTGGAACTAGAAATTATCAAAGCGAGAAAATGTCTAGAAGACCAAAAGATTCCCGTGGCTTCACCTAATTGCGATTATTGCGCCTACCGCTCTGAAGCCCAAAAATCAGAAAAAAATGGCTAATTTTAGCGCTTTATTGAACTGGTGTTTATTAACATAAATCAAATACGATATTGAAAAAGGCGGTTTTAATTATATTTTCTTATTTTCTTATTTTCTTATTTTTTTAATTTCTTAATAATTATTGGCTTTTTCTTTGTTTTTAAGCTATAATTGAAGAGGTGAAAAATAAGTTGTGGACAACTGGCGAGATAAATTTAAAATAACTAAATTTAAAATAACTAATAACTTAACCTTAAGGTTATGGCAAAAATGACCAAATCTCAAATCTTGGCCGGTTTAGCCGAGAGCTCCGGTTTGAGCAAAAAGGACGTCGTTACTCTAATGGATAAGCTGGTGGAGCTGGCTTATGTCGAAGTCAAGAAAAGCGGGGAATTTGTGGTGCCGGGTATTGGCAAATTGGTAAAAGTCAACCGCAAAGCCCGACAAGGCAGAAACCCGGCCACCGGCGCGACGATTCAGATTCCGGCTAAGACCGTCGTCAAATTCCGCGTCGCGAAAGCGGCCAAAGAAGCGGTTATGTAATTTGGCGCGTTAAATTGAATCTCAAACTCCGTCTCTTGGTGAAGAGGCGGAGTTTTTGGTATAATATAATTAAATCACAAAATATTATTTTCAATGAATAAAAAGTTATCTCACAAGGCCTGCAAGGCCTGGGTCATCACCGTGGATATGGGCTACGGCCATCAGCGGGCGTCTTTTCCTTTGCGGAAATTCGCGCCGGGCGGGATCATCTGCGCCAACAATTATCCGGGTATTCCCGACCGAGATAAAAAACTCTGGGTGGAAAGCCGGAGATTTTACGAGTTCATTTCCCGTTTTAAGAAAGTGCCCTTTTTGGGGGAAAAGGCGTTTGAGCTTTTTGACCGGCTTCAAGAGATTCCGGCTTTTTATCCGCGCCGCGACTTGTCCCGCCCCAATGTCCAGCTCAAGCAGATTTATTCTCTCTTTGAAAAAATGGACTGGGGCAAGCATTTGATTAAAAAAATATCAAAGCGGCCGTTTCCCTTAGTGACCACTTTTTTCGCGGTGGCGATGATGGCTGAGTATTACAATTATGAAGGCGATATTTTTTGCGTGGTTTGCGACGCCGACATTTCCCGCGCTTGGGCGCCGCTTCGCCCCCAGACCAGCCGGATAAATTATCTGGCGCCGAATAAGCGCGTGGAAGAACGGCTGAAACTTTACGGCATCAGGCCGGACAAAATATATCTCACCGGTTTTCCGCTGCCCGATGAGAATGTCGGCAAAAATTTAAAAGATTTAAAACTTGATTTGGGCCGGCGGTTGGTTCAATTAGACGCTTCAAAAGTGTATTTGTCGCAATACAAGAAAACCTTACTTTCGCAGCTGGGAAGAAAAAATTTGAAAACAAAGCCGACGAGACCGCTAACCATCACTTTCGCGGTCGGCGGCGCCGGCGCCCAAAGAGAGCTGGGGGCGGAGATTTTAAAGAGCTTGAAAAAAGAGATTTTATCCGGTAAGGTGAAGCTGAATTTGGTGGCCGGCGTCAATCTGGAGGTCAATCAATTCTTTAAAGAAGCGATTAAAAATCTCGGGTTAAGGGGCAAACTTAATCATGGCTTGGACATTATTTTTCAAAAAAGCAAGGATGATTATTTTGAAGAATTCAACCATGTCTTGAGGGGAACCGATATTTTATGGACTAAGCCGAGCGAATTGTCGTTTTATTGCGCTTTGGGCCTGCCGATTATTATGGCGCCGCCCATCGGCTCGCAGGAAATTTTCAACCAGAAATGGCTCACTTCCATCGGCGCGGGCATGCCGCAGGAAGATCCGAGGTATACCAGTGAGTGGCTTTCGGACTGGCTTAAGTCCGGCTGGCTGGCCGAAGCGGCGATGCAGGGATTTTTAGAGGCGCCCAAATACGGCACTTACAATATTGAAAGAATTATTTTCCACCGGCTGGGCGAGATGAAGAAGGTGAAGACGGTGCTGCAATACTAATTCAATAGTTTTATTTCTTAGAAAGAATTTTCCCCTCCTTTCCAAGGAGGGGTTAGGGGAGGTTATGAGAGTCACAAACCACTAAGCAAGCTTCAAAACCCCTCCTAACCTCCCCTTAGTAAGGGGAGGAATTTATTTTATAAATTGAAAATTTGTATGAAAACAAGATTAATTGTTTTTTTTATTTTAGTGTTTTTTTTATCCGTCGCCCCAGCCCACGCCCTGGGCGATCTGATCAAGTCGGCCTCGAGTCCGACCGTGTATTATCTGGACGGCAACAATTTCCGTCATCCTTTCCCGACCCAAGCCGTGTACGAAACTTGGTACGCCGATTTTTCCGGCGTGAAAACCGTCAGTCCGGAAACAATCACTGATTATCCTCTGGCGGAAAACATCAAAGTCCGGCCGGGTGTCGCTTTGGTTACTTTTGAAACCGATAAAAATATTTACGCCGCCACGCCGGGCGGAATACTCCGGCCCTTTAAAGAAAGAGATTTAATCCAAAGAATGTACGGCGATAAATGGTTTGAAAAAGCAGTTAAAGTACCGGAGGCTTTTTTTGGCGATTACCTTATCGGCGAGGAGATGAAATACGACCATGAATTGCCTGATGGCATGCTGTATTTATGGGACGGCAAATATTATTATAATGATAACGGCTTACTTTGGCCGTTCAAGGATTTGGCGGCGGTGAAAGCGAACGGTTTTAAGACCAGCGACGCGGTTAAAGGAAATATCGCCTTGGATAAAAGAGCCAAAGAAATCAGCTTTTTAAATACCCGGATTTTCAATCCGGTGGCTAAACCGAATGCGACGACAGCCGATTGCGAAAACAAAAAACTCAAAGCCGCTTTTATTCTGGCCGCCAAGACCCAGCCAAGCCAAGACGAAATTGACAAACTGACGGCGATAAAAAATCGCTTGGCGGAAAATTTCGTTTTTGCGACCAAGGGCTTGGCCAAATTGGATGTGAGCTACCCCATCATTATTTTAAGCGATGATGAAACTTTGTTCTTTCGAGACCGGGACGGCCAGCTTAAACCGGACAATGAAGTAATCAACACCTTTTTTGACCAGAATCCGGATAATTTTGATTTTATTATTTTATACAATAATTTTGTTTTGAATGAATCAGTCGTCGCTAAATATGTTTTAACCAATAACGATTTTTTGGGAACGGGCAACAGCCAAGTCCATTATTCGTTTTTTTATGGCAGCCGCGGCAAGCTGAAAGGCATTGCCAATATGGGCAATTTGTTAAAATACGGCCTTGGCAACACTGCCGATTTGGACCAATCGGTCAATTATATTATTCATGAGATCGCCCATCATTGGAGTGGCCGAGCGATATTTCAAGATGAAAACGGCGAGGTAAACTACGCTTTGCTTGCCGGCACCGAAAAAAATCATTGGAATATATATGTTGATTTTATCTCGCCTTTGGGCGGCAACGGCTGGCAGGATAACGGCGATGGCGCATTCACCAGTAAAATCACTTTGGCGAGCGAGCCAAACCGCAAAGTATTTTCCAATCTTGACTTGTATTTTATGGGACTACTTCCCACGCCCTTTGTCGGGCCGATTAAATATCTGGCGCCGGACGAGCCCGGCGCGGTGGGCAATGTTTTGAGAGGTGAGTTAAAAGAAGTTTTAATTGACCAAATTGTTGATACGATGGGGGAGTGGGGATGCCGGATATAAGTTTATAAAGTCTATAAAGTCGAAAGTCCACCCCGTTAAATCTTGCTTCGCAAGAATTTTGCCGGCGGCAAAATTATTTAACGGGGTAAATAAAGTCCAAAGCAATGAAAAAAGAGCTTATAGTAATCTGTGATAATATCAGAAGTTTATACAATGTTGGTTCAATATTCAGAACTAGCGACGCTCTCGGCGTGACAAAAATCTTTTTATGTGGTATAACGGGTAAGCCGGGACAGAAGGGAGTGGACAAAGTGGCTTTGGGCGCGGAAAAGGCAGTCGCTTGGGAGCACTACCGGCACGCTTGGCGACTGGTGGAAAAATTAAAGAAGCAAGGCGTTAAAATTGTCGCCTTGGAGCAGATAAAAAAAAGTATAGATATTAAAAAATTCAAGCCGAAATTTTCTTTAGCTTTAATTGTCGGCAATGAGGTAAATGGCGTTTCGCCGTCGTTACTCAAACGAGCCGACGCAGTAGTGGAAATCCCGATGAAGGGTGTCAAAGAATCTCTAAATGTCGCCGTGGCTTTTGGCATTGTGGCATACGAAATCAGTTTGTAGTTTTTAGTTTTTAGATTTAGATGGTTGTTAACTACCAACTAAAAATTAAAAATCGAATTCTATCTCGGGCTGTGGTATAACGGTATTACGCACGCTTCGGGTGCGTGTAATGGCGGTTCAATTCCGCCCAGCCCGAC
>ERZ1292632.67-Hain-H43-01um-R2-67-length-98384-cov-9_pt2 | contig 84324 bp, 78 predicted proteins | sample MGYA00564407_ERZ1292632 | MGnify/ENA primary metagenome ERZ1292632 (study PRJEB36523, sample SAMEA6512637) | groundwater metagenome | collected 2019-01-08 | study: AquaDiva: Metagenomics assemblies of 32 groundwater samples | reverse complement strand
ACTTCAAGTTTGGATTCATATTCCGAATCGCTCATTCAAGATGCTTTGGAAAATTTGATGAAAAACTGCACCACCATCGTCGTTGCTCACAGGCTTTCAACGGTCAAAAAAATGGACCGCATCATAGCGATGAGTGAAGGTTACATTGTCGAAGACGGCACTCATGATGAACTAGTGAACAAAGACAGTGGTCTCTACCGCAAACTCTGGGACCTACAAGTCGGCGGATTTCTTTAGAAAAATATGCAAATAAAATCAAAACTTACAAACAGATTAGGACAGTTGCTTGATTACATATATTACGAAGAATTGGACCCGAATCAAAATTTGGAAGACAAAATATTATGGATAGTACATGGTTTTTGTTTTTGTGGAGACAAAATGGTTTTAGTAAAACACCCCAAAACTGGCTGGATGCCAGCCGGAGGACATATAGAAGAAGGGGAAAGTGTTGAAGAAGCGGTCATTCGTGAAGTGTTGGAAGAAACCAATATGAAAGTGCTTCATCAAGAACTTATAGGATTTATTGACGTTTACGAACCGGATAAAACAGTCAGACAAACCCGTTCTTTTTGTATTGTTGAGCCGTATGGGGATTTTGTCTCCGATCCAGACGGTGAAATTATGGAAATCAAACTTATAGACCCCAAAGATTACAAACAATATTTTGACTGGAAAGAAACAGGGGATAGAATAATGCAAAGAGCTTTAGAGATGTTGAAAGAATATAATGAAAAAAATTTATGAGAGAAATTGAGATAAAACTTAGAGTTAATAATTTAGAAGAAATAGAGAAAAAACTTAAAGAAAGAGGTTGTATTGTCTCTGAACCAATAAGTCAGTATGATGTAAATTATTCTTTGAAAGGCAGTAGAAATGAATTTGAGTCGGCTCAAGAAGGGGACATTATCATTCGCCTTCGTCATCTCAAAGACACAACACAGTTAAATCTAAAACAACAAAGGTCAGGTGAAGGAGATAACCTGGAATACGAAACAGAAGTCAAAGACCCGGAAGCGATTCACAAAATGCTTGAGACTCTCGGCTGGTACCCTGCAATTGAAGTCAAAAAATTAAGGAGAAAATGCAAGTTAGGAGAATATGAAATTTGTCTTGATGAAGTAGAAAAACTAGGATCTTTTATGGAAATTGAAAAAATGACGGACGATAGTTCCAATCCAGAAAAAGTTAGGGAAGAACTTTTTAAAGAGGTTGAATTTTTAGGACTTTCCGAAAAAGATGAAGAAACAAGGGGTTATGATACCCAAATTTATCAACTTGGACCAGAGAAATAAAATTATCTAATAAAAAAATAATATATTTATATGAAATTTAAAGAACCAGATTCTCACATACATTTGATTGTTAGGGGACTTATTATGCAAGGAGAAAACATTATCCTTTGCCACCTTAAAGGCGCAAACTATTTTTTCTTGCCTGGCGGACACATTGAGGATGGAGAGTCGGCAGAAACAGCTCTTTTGAGAGAATTTCATGAAGAAATGGAAGGAAGTGAATATAAAATTTCTTCATTTATCGGCGCTTGTGAAAATCTTTTTCTCTTGAAAGAAGATATTTGGCAACATGAAATGAACATTATTCTAAAAGTTAACGTTCCAGAAAACATTGAGCTAAAATCAAAAGAAGACCACTTGGAATTTATTTCTGTCAAAAAAAGTGATTTCAAAAGCCAAATTGTTTTTCCAGAAAAAATAAAGGAAGGTATTGTTGAATGGTTTGAAAATGGAAAATCTTTTTTCAAAGAAATTGAAAAGTAAATAGATTATATATGACAGAACACATTAAAATCAAAAACGAAAATAACGAAACTATTAAGGCGGGTTGTGTTGTAGTAAATGAAAACAATGAAGTTTTGCTTGTGGGGGATAAGGAAGGGAAGATTTGGTCTTTTCCAAAAGGTCACCCAGAAAATGGAGAAACTCTAGAACAGGTGGCTCTAAGGGAAGTGAAAGAAGAAACGGGATATGAAGTTGAGATTGAGAAAAGATTGTCCGACCTTGCTTATACTCACAGCCAAACTGGCGAACTCATCAGGGTAGCGATGTTCAAAGCAAAACCAATAAGAGAATCGGGGAAAAATTTGGATGAAGAAGAAAAATACTTTCAATCTGCTTGGTTTCCCCTCGAAAAAGCCAAAGAAATTCTTTATTACAATTTAGCTTTTTTATTGGACGAATTAAAATAAAATAAAAATTTATGGAAGAACTTAAACCAATAGATGTATCACAAAACAATATGGAATCAGAGCCAAATGAAGTGGTTTTTGACTGTTCAATTAAAAGCGAAATAGAACGAGTAAAAAACACTTTATCAGATCTTAAATGGTACAAAGAAAACAAATATAATCTTGAATTTATTAAGCTTCCAAAATCAATACAACAAAAAGTAGAAAAGAGAGAAGATATAACAGATGAAGAAATTTCAAAAGCAGTTTACGAAGAATTTGAGGCCAATATAAATACAGAAAAGATAACCCAGATTGAACCGAAATGGAACGAAATAAAAGAAAAATTTTTTGAAAATCTAAAAACATTAGGATTACCTTTACAAGAAACATACACAGTCCATATGACTAAATACGGTAGTGGAGGAAGTTATCATAGACCTAATACTGTAAAATTAAATTTTGAAACTAGAATGGGAGTGCTGACCTTGGCCCACGAAATCGTGCACCTTACTATTGATTCTTTAATTCGAAAATATAATATAGAACAGTGGACCAAAGAGCGCATCGTTGACCTAACAATGAATAAGTTTTTTCCTGAAAAACAGGGATTGCAAAAAATGCAAATAGGGCAAGAAAATGCAGAGAAAATTGGGGAAATATTTGAATCTAATTTCCCAAACATAGAAAAAATCATAGAAGAAATATCTGAAATAAAATGAATCAACTCGACCAAACAATTGAAAAATTGAAATCAAATGATGAAGTAGATTCGGTTTTTTTGACTGGCTCACACAGCAACCAAGAGGCAAAGGCTTACAGCGATATAGATTTAGTGATAATCCTAAAAGAAAATAAAAATAAACTTTATTCTCTCTATCGCTGGATTGATGGGGTATTTGCAGATATTTTCTTTTTTGATTTGGTTGACCTGAAAAGAATTAGTGAGAGTAAAAAGATTGATTCAGATAATTTTGACGCCATCTTGCTCGATTGGATAAAGAAATCAAATATATATTTTGATAAATCAGGTATTCTAACTGAACTGAAATCAAAAGCCTCGGAAATTAATACCTCACAACCATCAGATAAATCTAAAAAGGGTTTCTGGCAAAGGATAAACCAAAATTATGTTGTAGACAAAAGATACTTTGATTCCGAAGATCCTCTCTATCATGAAGCCCTAGAAATAAAATTGCTTTACAGTATGGAACAGGTTATCTGTGCATATTTTGCTTTTCGAGATATCCCGTGGAGAGGGGAGAAGAACGCGATTTTGTATCTCAAAGATAATGCTCCTGATTTTTACAAATTATTCCAAAATTACACTTCTGCTACATCATTAACCGAAAGATTTGAAGCATACTCGCAAATGTTCGACTCTATTTGGACAAACGACTACAAAAAATGGACTGCCAACAACGAGACAATCCTCAAAAAAGATTTTTCTGTTGCCGACCCAAATGATTCTGTTTCGGATTATATAAAATCATTATTTTAATTTTATGATTATATTTATAAATGGCTCAATAAATGCGGGGAAAAGTACGGTTGCAAAGATACTAGTTAAAGGAATGCCGAATATGGCGCTTTTGGAAATTGATGCGTTGCGTGAAATGATTGAATGGATGCCGATAGACAAGGCTATCCCGATAAATCTTGAAAATGCATTATCTGTAATTAGAAATTTCGTTAAAAGGGAATTAAATGTAATCGTTCCTTATCCTCTTTCCCAGAAAAATTACGATTTTATGATGTCAGAATTAAAAGATCTAAATACAAAAATTCACGTTTTCACTTTGGCTCCAAAACTTGAAAAAACTTTAACCAATAGAGGAATGAGGGAACTAGATGAGCAAGAAAAAGAAAGAATAAAATATCATTATAATATCGGCATACCAAATCCAACATTTGGAGAAATAATAGACAATTCAGACCAAACTCCACAACAAACAGCAGATTATATTTTATCTAAAATACATGAACTACGATCTTGAACTAAATGACAGACCATTTAAAGCAATAAAAGCTGGAACAAAGAAAATAGAAACCAGAGTACCAACTAGTTGGGACAAGACACCTTATGCAGAATTAAAAGTGGGGGATACTATTACCTTTACTAATAACGTAACAAGCGAAGTAATAATGGTGGAAATTTTAGGGGTAAGACATTATCCAGACGTAAGAAGTTTGCTTGAAGCGGAGGGCACAAGAAACGCATTGTCTTCTGGGTTAAGAATTGATGAGGCTATCGAAAGATATAATACTGTTTTCCCAGAATATAAAGAAAATATTCCCAAATTTGGTATTTATGGAATTGAAGTAAAAGTGAAATGATTAATTACAAAGAAGCAAAAACTGAAGATTTAGAAGAAATAATGGAAGTAATAAATGATGTTGATTTAAAATCACAAGAAGAAAGCAGGGAGAAAATTATAGACAGAATATCAAAAGACCAGCTCTTGTGCGCGATTTCTGACAACAAAATCATTGGGTTTCTCGGCTGGGATACCAAATTTCAAGACAACCCAGAACATTGGTATTTGGAACAGATAACAATACACAAAGATTACAGGGGTAGGGGAGTCGGTCAAAATTTTGTTAAATATTTTTTGGATGTATGCCGTAATGAAAAAGTTAAGAAATTGTATGCCCATGTCCAGGAACATAACACCCAGTCGCTCAAAATGTTTTTGAATACAGGCGGAATAATTAATACAGAAGCAGACAAAAGTGTCCCCAATGAAATTACTATTGAATTTGAGAGTATTTTATTTATAAATCGCTATTAACTGCCTAATAATAAGTTCTTCAGGTTTCAGATAATAACCAATAAAATCAAACCAAACTTTCATGAAGTCTTCTCTCTCAATCTTTCGTTCACCCCCAATTTCCGGGTCTTGTAAATAGATATGTTCATCATCGAGACCGGTTACAACAGAATAATGCCCATCAGACACTTCCGAGTCATCGTAGTCTCGTCTACCCCTAGTAAACCAATCAACAATAACTGGTACGCCCCTTTTTAACCATTGTTCAATATCTTCAAAACTGCTCTCGTTTTTTATCTCAACTTTGAAACCGAGAACTCTTGCGGCGTCAGCGATATTTTTGTCATCGATACCAAGACCGGGTATAAGCTTTGTTAGTTGCGCCAACTCATTTTCGGTTTTATCAACATTATAGTAACCCATCACTATTTTTAGCGATGCAGGACCACACATATCAGCGTGGAGCGTTTCTTGAAACGGTTCGACGTTAAGAGATATTTTTTTCATTGTACATCAAGAGTACCGTCGTTCCATATCGATGTCAATTTTTTATTTATATCTAGGACATCAAGTTTATTCGGAGCAAAAATAACGAACGAGAAGTATGGTTCGTGGCTATTTACAGCAACAACAACTACACCTTTCTTTTTACCTTTTATCGGGAAAATTATTTCAGACATTTTATTTAACACTTCCTTTGCCAACAAAACCTTATCACCGTAACAGAATAAGTCTTTCGATAGAGCTACTGTTTTATTGGCCCAGTCCTTTCCAAACAGTTTTTTTGTCAAATCAAAAACGTGGGTTCCACCAGTTCTTCGAACATTTGTTTCAATAGGGTACAAAATCCCGTCTTTCGAGATGATAAAATCAATATCAAAAAAACCTCGATACCCGAGTCTCGAATATTGATTACCAATTATATTTCCGATTTTACTCATCTTTTCTATTGTATCTGCACGTAAACATTCTTTCCCCATCAAAATACCGAGGAAAGCCCCCGACGGATCCACAATCTGATCACACATATACGTAATCTCAGAACCCTTGTCGTCTATAAAGACCTCTAAGGATGGAGAGTTCTCATCACCATCTGAAGAATATATAAATTCTTCCACAACATAAGGACCAGTATCCCAAATAGCGTCTTTACTGAAAATTTTTCTAAGTTTCTTTCTTAAATCAGTCTCAGAAAAAATGACATTTTTGTGTATTATAAGTACTCCCCATCCTCCTTCACCAGAGTATGCTTTTACAACGCATGACTTATTTTGCTTGTAAAACCAAATAGCTGATTTAACAATTCCTGCTTTACTTTCTGATATAAACGATTTTGGTTTTGGGATTTCTTTCAGTTTATTCATTTCTAGTCTAAACCCAACCTTTGACCCTAGATAGCCTACGAGCCATTCGAGTTTATCTTTAGGTAATTGATCAACATGAAATTTTAAATTTTCTTTTTTAAGCACATTGATGAGATTTGCAAGTTTCTTTGTATAACAATAGGAAGACAAAATGATTCCTGGATTATTTTTGATTATTTTTTTTAATTTATCAAACAGCACACTATCTTTAATGATTGCATCAGATAAACTAATACCTATTTTCGATGGATACCAATTTTCTATATTTTTATATCCAATTGATTTAGCTTGAGACAATATTGGTTGTTCCACAGGAAATGGGGTTATAACAATTTTATTGTCTCCTTCCCAAAACAAGAATCTACTTGATAGAAAATGTTCTTTGTTTATTTTTACAGCTTTCTTGGACCTATCATTAATAGTATTGATGATAGATTCAAATGCTTCAGTGTCGTTAGCAATAACTATATTTTTAAATTTTTTGTTCATTTTTTTAATTATAAAAAAGAGGGATGATTTGGCTTGCACCAAGCCATCCCCCAAGTTTCTTAAATACCACACCTTTCTTTGGCGATAAGAATGATCTGCTCTATGAGATCATCGAACGAATACTCATCGAAACTAGCCATCATTGTAAGCGTGTTGTTGAGACCGTGGGTATTCGGTCCAATACCCGGATTGCAGTTAGCTTCAAGCAGGAAGATCCCCCCAGTCTCAGCCAATCGAAAATCCATTCTGGCGTAGTCTTGGCAATCCATTACCAAGAACGCGGTTCGAGTATACTCGAGAAAGAGTTGTGTCAGTTCGTTCGACAATTCTGCACGAACCATACCTTCTTTGCCCCCATCCCACTTGTATTCGTATGAGCGAAGTCTTCTGAGGACGGGGGTAGTTTCATCAAATACGAACTCGAGAGGAGGGAATACCTGGAGATTGGATCTGTTACCAATACATCCAACAGAAATCTCTCGGCCCTGAATGAACTCTTCCACAAGTGCTGGTTGGTGATAGAGACTGAAAATGTTCAGCACTCGTTCAACGAGGTGCTTCGGATTGGTGACCACACTATCGTAGGTGATACCGATACTAGCGCCCTCGTGCACGGGTTTAACTATAAGTGGGAACTGCAGGCCATCTACAACTATCTCCTGCTCGGGATAAAACACTTGACGGTGTGGGGTCGGAATCCCATGTGCACTCATAACCAGATTTGCTTTCGCTTTGTCATGAGTTACAACGAAGTTGTGTAAAGATGCTCCTGTAAATGGAATATCGAGGGCTTCGAGCAACGCTGGAATGAAGACCTCTTGTGAATTTGCACCACCGAAACCTTCTGCAAGATTGAGGACGATGTCGAAATGTCCTTTCAATCGGACAAGATCGTTCCATAGGCCAAGACTTGCTTCAAGAGTTATAACTTCGTATCCACGTTGTCGGAGAAGTTCCACAACAAGAGGGACTATGATTGTAATCTCTTGTTCACAAACAAGGTCCTCTTGTCGTCCCTTCTTTAGGACAGTGGCAAGGTTGTAAAGCACAAGAACTTTCATTAGTACTCCTTTCAGAGGTTAACCAGGTTGATGGTTGTGCCTTCGTAATCAGAACAGTTAGTGAGATCAACACCCTCCCAGAAACCTAGGGGGATATCAATTTTTCCTTTACCTGGCACATCGATGGCGTACCTAGGTATTGCTATACCTGACAGACGCTTACACAGTTCGGTGACAATTTCTCGTTCCTTTTCCAGTGGAACGATAAACCGTTCAAGACCGCCCACCTTATCACAATGAAAAAGATAGTGTGGGATTATACCTAGATGGTAGACAGCAATAAAGAGCTTTGCCAGCACTTCAACACTATCATTAATATCATTAAGGAAAACCGTCTGGGTCATGAGTATTGCACCGGTTCCTTGAATCAGTCTTATGGCTTCAACTGTCTCCACGGTAAGCTCATCGGGATGATTGAGATGGAGAAGAACAAAAACTGGTTGCGACTTGGTGACACTACAAATCTTTGACAGTAGATGCTTAACTGGCTCAGATTTGAAGCTAGAAGGTGAGTGCACTGGCAAACGTGTGCCGATTCTGATTACCTTGACGGACTCAATTTGGACAAGTCTGCCAATGATATCTTTCGTCACTTTTGGAGTGACGAAAGGGTCACCTCCGCTCAAGATTACATCGTCAACTTCTTTGTGTGAACTTATGTACTGCAACGCAGTTTCAATATCACGAGCCGACAAATCACCATCGGAACCACCAATTTGACGTGATCTTGTGCAAAATTGACAGTGAGCTGCACACCGGTAAGAAACTTTCCACAAAATCCTGTTTGAAAATTTGTGGATAATCCCTTTGACTGGGGAATACCTAGTTTCTTCTCCTAACGGATCAACGTTAACAAACTTTTCTTCTACGAGAAAATCCTGCCTTTTGAACTGAAGTCCGATCGGGATACTTCCTTGTCTAATCAGCCGTCTCAAATGTGGAGTGATTTTTTCCTCCAGTATAGTTAGATCAAACGTTCTCATATCGTCCAACCTTTCTGGGGTAATCACCCCTTGAATTGACAAAGATCTGGATCATTAACTCTGACAAAAGAGTAATATAGATGATGACCTTCGTCAAGCTTTCGTGGTAATGTATCATGATTTTTGCCAACACTATTTTATTACGTAATTATTGACTAATATCCAATATTAGTATATATTAGTCAATGCTCAATATAAAATTAATAGGATGGTATATAACGATTTTTTAGACAGTGTCGGTAATACTCCTTTGATAAAACTCAAACTTCAAGGTTTAGGTCATATAAATTTGTTTGCTAAGCTCGAAGGTTGTAATCCTACTGGTAGTGTAAAAGATAGAGCTGCCCAATTCATACTATCTAAAATACTAGAAACTGGAGAAATTGATAAGGAAACACTAATCATTGAATCTTCATCCGGTAATTTTGGCATATCCCTATCATCATATTGTAAAAAACTTGGTTTGAAGTTTTGTTGCATAATTGATAAGAATATATCACCTGCAAATGAAACGATGATTGATAACTTGAGTTATCAAGTTATCAAAATAACTGAATTAGATGAAAATGGTGGTTATTTATTAAACCGCATCAGAAAAGTGAAGAGACTTTTAGCAAAAACACCGAACGCGTATTGGGTAAATCAATATGGCAATCCTTACAATGCAATGGCATATTATAACACTCTAGGATCTGAAATTTGCAACGCCATCCCTAAGATAGATTATATATTTATTGGTGTTAGCTCTGGTGGAACAATAACCGGAGTATCTCAAAAAATAAAAGAGCTGTCACCAGAGACCAAAGTAATGGCGGTTGACACAGAAGGATCGGTAATTTTTGGCGGAAAACCTAAAAAAAGATACATACCAGGAATTGGCTCGAGTATGGTCCCCTGTATACTTAAAGATTCGAAGATCGATGAAATTGTGACAGTGTCGGAAAAAGCGGCGATAGAGGTCTGTCGCAGTTTTGTTAAAAATCACTCGTTATTTATCGGTGGATCATCAGGTTCAGTTATTGCTGCAATCTATTCATATTTTAAAGATAAAAAATTTGATGTACCACCGACAGTAGTAACAATTTTTGCCGATCAAGGTAGCAGATATCTATCGACAATTTACAATAAGGATTGGTGCAAAGAAAAATTTAATATATAAAAATATGATTTATTTAAACGAAAACGATATAAAAAATCTAGGTATAGACTGGTTTGTTTGTACCAAAACAATAGAGGAAGCAGTTAAATGTCTGGCCACATATGACACCGTTCAGCCAATTAAACCCTATCTTCGATTCAAAAACCTAAAAAATAGGATTATCGCAATGCCAGCATATGTTGGGGGCAGTTTTGACATAGCTGGCATCAAATGGATAGCCAGCTTCCCCGAAAATATCAGGAAAAATATTCCAAGGGCATCTAGCATTATTATATTAAATGACTCAGACACAGGAAAAGTTGTTTCTGTCATTAATACTGTGTTTTTGAGCGTGATCCGTACAGTTTCAGTAAGTGCTCTTGTTCTAAGGTATTTTCTATCATTGGGACAAAAAAACAAATTGACTGTTGGAATAATTGGATGGGGACCTATCGGTCAAAATCATTTCAAAATGTGCGAGGAGATTTTTGATAATCAAATATCAAAAATCGTCATATATGATATCAAGAATATTCAACAAAAAGATATTGAAACTCATAATAAAAAAATAAAAGTCGTTATTGCGAAAGATTGGAGGGAAGCCTACGAACAGTCCGATGTCGTGATTACTTGCACCGTGTCTGATAGATCATACATAGACAAGAAACCGAAACCTGGATCACTCTTGCTTAATGTATCGCTAAGAGATTACAAGATTGATATTTATAAATATGTAAAAGACTCAATAATTGTTGATGATTGGAACGAGGTCTGTAGAGAAAAGACCGATATTGAATTTTTCCACAAAGAATGTGGACTAAAAAAAGAGAACGTAAAGACAATTGTTGATGTGGTAGTTAATGGTTGTTTAGAATCATATGATCAAAATATTCCTATCATGTTTAATCCAATGGGTATGGGTATTTTTGATATTGCTATAGCAAAACATTACGTTGATCTGGCGCGAAAAAATAATGTCGGGTTATTTTTGGAATAATTTTCGATCGATATTCATCTATTGTTACTAATCCTATTAATTATTTAGTAATATAATTTATTATAATTGACCTTGTTTCTTCCAGCACTTTATCCACACAACCCACATTGGGGCCGCTTCGCAAAAGCATATCCAAAGCAAATTCCTAAACTTGAAAAATGTTCGGATTTTGGACTTTGTGATTACTAATTTTAAGAATACAAAATCTTAACCACCTTAATTAACTCTGGGAATTTATCAACGCTAAAATGGCCTTTGTTTTTAAATGTGTTGAAAGATGCATTTGGCAAGTTTGCCTTATAAATTTCAAAATCAGAAAATGGCACGACTTTATCGTCTGTGCTGTGGAAAAGATAAATCTTTTTGGCTTGGCCGGTTATCTTTTTAAAATTATCGTTAAATGCATAATCTTTACCGATATTGTATTTGTTACCTTCCCCTATATATGGAGCAGACACAATAACAAGCATTTTGATTTTTTTAGGGAACAAAGACTCGGATAAATACTTCACCAAAAACAAACCTCCCAAAGAGTGCCCAATCAAAGTAACATCATTTTTCAAAAATGGGACAAGCTTTTCAAACCAAATTTTCCATTCAGTATATTTTGCATTTTCTTTGTTGGGCATTTTGGGAGCAAATATTTCAAATTTGCTTTCCATTTTTGTCTCAAAATTATCTTTCCAGCTCTTTTTTGTCTTGAAATCCTCTTTAACAACCTTTCTTTTCTTCAAATAAGCTAAAAAGTCGTCCTTTTTATTCAAAACATTACCCCCATGAATAATCACAATTTGCTTTTTCATATCCGAAATATAGCATATTTTCTTTGAATTTATTGTATAATCTAGAAATATGAATTATAGAGTACTTGGTAAGACAGGCTTGAAGGTTTCGGAAATTGGTTATGGAACTTGGCAACTCGCAAATGATCCCGGCTCTTGGGTTGGGGCTGATCAAAATGAAAGCTTAAAAAGCTTAAGCAAGTTTGTAGAACTTGGTGGTAATTTCATAGATACGGCTTGGGTATATGGTTATTCTGAAAAATTCCCCGACAAACACCCCTCCGAAGAACTTATTGGCAAATTTCTGAACGAATCAGGAAAGAAAGACCAGATTATCGTTGCCACAAAAATTGTCCCCAAAAACTGGAAGTGGCCCGCATGGAAGGGTGTGCCGATATCCGAAGTTTTTCCCAACGATCACATTGAAAAGTGTGTAGAAGATTCTCTTAAAAGCCTCGGGCTGGATACACTGGACCTCGTGCAATTTCATGTATGGCAAGATGATTTTGCAAAAGAAGATGGATGGAAAGATACAATTCAAAAATTATCCAAATCTGGAAAAGTAAAATACTGGGGTATTTCTATAAATGATTACCAGCCAAGCAATTGTCTGGAAACTTTGGATACCGGACTTATTTCTACTATTCAATTTATTTTTAATATTTTCCACCAAAAACCCACAGAAAAACTTTTGCCGTACGCAAAAGAGAACAATATCGGACTAATCGCCAGAGTGCCTCTAGATGAAGGAGGTTTGGCTGGAAATTTCACTTCTGATACCCAATTTGAAGAAGGTGATTTGCGCAAATCTTATTTTGAAGGTGAAAGATTACCTGAACTTGTCAGACGAACAGATTCTCTCAAAAAGATCATGGCCGGTGAAACGGAAACATTGGCAGAATTATCTCTTCGTTATATTTTATCGTTTAATGAAATTTCATCAGTAATTCCCGGCATGAGAAAAATTAAAAATGTTGAAAAAAATACTTCATTTTCAGACAAGGGGAAATTATCACCAAAACTCATGGACGAACTGAGAAATCATTCTTGGGAGAGGAATTTTTATAGCGATGTTGACCCGTCTTTAGCCCCTAATTTTTTAGAAAATTAATATATGAACTGGTTTTTTATAGCTTTAGTCGCCCCACTTCTATACGCCATATCCAATCATACGGATAAATATCTCATTTCCAAATACATTCACGACAATAAAGTTGGGGCTCTTATTATCTTTTCGGCTCTTTTTGGAGTCTTTGCTTTACCTATCATTTTAATAATCAATCCTTTGGTACTAGGGGTATCATTGGGGCAGGGGATAATACTAATGATTATTGGAGTTTTAGTAGTACTTAGTATCCTTTGTTATTTATATGCTTTGCAATTTGATGAGGCTACTTTTGTAGTACCTTTCTACCAAATGATACCAATTTTTGGGTTTATTTTAGCTTATTTTATTTTGGGAGAAACTTTAACTAAAACACAAATAATTGCTTCACTTGCCATTCTGCTTGGTGCTTTAATTCTTTCTTTTGATATTCAAGACAAAAAAATCCGTTTTAAAAAGAAAGTTGTATTACTTATGTCTGTAGCCTCGTTCTTTTATGCAATGAGCGATGTTTTATTCAAATTTGTAGCTATTGAAAGAGGATTTTGGGTTTCTACTTTTTGGACTTTAGTTGGTAAAGTGCTCATAGGTATTATCTTCTTGATTTTTATTTCTTCTTACCGCAGTGAATTTTTTCTCCTAATTAAAGAAGCCAAAGGAAAGATTTTGGCATTGAATTCTATGAACGAAACGCTGACAATAGTAGCAGATATGACTGTACAATATGCCATCCTTTTGGCCCCAGTTGCTCTCGTTCTTATGGTTAATGGTTTCCAGCCATTGTTTGTTTTTGTCATTGGGCTTGGTTTAACCTTGTTTTTCCCTCATATAAGCCAGGAAAAGATACAAAAAAAGCATTTGATTCAAAAAATAGGTGCTATACTGATTATGCTTATAGGGAGTTGCTTTTTATAAATATAAATGGTATTATAGATTATACGATTAATATAAGTATTTAAAATCGAAAAATCACATGAAAAAACACGATTGTTCAGAATTTCTTTGCGAACATAAGAAAAAATGGGTAAACAACACACCTTGTTTTGTTATCAATAAAAACCAGCTATCCGACACTCTGGAAGATATAAAAAGACTACTCCCGGGTGAAATTTTATACTCTCTCAAAACAAACAATTATCCTTTTATTATTAAAACGGTTTCCTCCAAAAAATGCGGCTTTTTGCTTTCATCAATGGAAGAGGTTTATAAATTAGTTAACCATTATGGTATAGACCCAAAGAAAATACTCTTCCAATCTCCCAGTCTGACTGATAAACAATTCAAAAAAGTTAAACTGCTTGGGGTTCATAGATTTGTGATTGATTCTTGGAAACAGCTAGAGCTTATAACTTCTTCTCTTGGAGAATTCTCACAAAAACCTCAATTGCTAGTGCGTATCAATACCGGAGTAAAGGTAAATAACCCAGAACTTACTTATAGTTCCGACTCATTTCTCGGTTTCCCAATCAAAGAGGCGATGAAAGTTTTTGAACACTTAAGTAATTTAAGAAACCAAGATTTGATAACTTTGGGAGTTCACAACCACTTACTTTCCCAAAATACTTATAAGGGTTTATGGAAAAAGAATTTAAGCACTATCAGTAATTTCGTAAAAGAACTTAAAAAGAATAAAATAAAACTCGATATTGCTGACTTTGGTGGAGGTTACCCGGTAGAGTATTCATCTCCAATACCAAGTTTAGATGAAATTTCAAAGCTTATTGTCAAAACAACCAAAGAAATAAAAACCATTTATCCTCATATTCATTTTATTTTTGAACCAGGAAGGAAGGTTGTGGGCGAATCTATTTCTTTGATCGGCCAAGTCGTTCACAAGAAAAAGTTTTTGGATAATAATATTGCTATATTAAATTGCTCGGTTTATACCACATCTATGGACACTTTGATCGTCAATTTAAAACTTGCGGCCAAGAAAATCGGAGGAGACAACAAAAATATGGAAAATTATGTACTAAGAGGTAGTACACCAGATTCGTTAGACGTATTTTCCAAATGCTCCAGTCTGCCAGGCTTAAACAGCGGGGACAACATAGTTTTCCTCCATGCAGGAGCTTACTCTTTCTACTCTGACTTTCTTTCTCTGAAAAAACCGGATTATATTATTATTTAATATAGCCCCATTTTTTGAGTAAAGCTTGGTCTTTCTCGATAAATTTTAGGCCTATATCGTTGCGATAAAACATTTTTGGAATGTGGATGTGTTTTAGCAGCCCGTAAGCTTTTTCTCGAGCTTTTTCCACTGTTTTTCCCACAGCCGTCACATAGAGAACATAACCGCGATCGTCAGAGATGTAATATTCTTCATTCCCATTAACTTTTCTCATAGAAACATCTTCAAAATGGATGTGTTCCATATTTTTCTTAGCCACTTCATCAAAATATATCTTAAGACCTTTTGGTGAAATATAGTGGTCAGCTTTGGTAAAGGGGAAGGGTTGACTAGTAGGCACAGTTACTACTATTACGATTCCGTATCCTTTTTTCCATTTCACTTTAAACTTTTCTCCAAGAGCCATGGCTTTTAACATTGGGGCCCAAGGAGTTGTTTGGATTTCTCCTTGCAAATGAACAATAGGAGAACCAAAACGTGGAGTAGCCTCAAGTGGAAATGATCCTTTTTCGTTCACAATACAATTAATTTCCATATCTCCTTTAAAACCAATCTCTTTCAAGTGAGGTTTTATTTTGTCTAAAGTTAATTTGAAAATTTTATTATTCTCATCACTATCATACCAAGCTAAAGTACCCATTTCGCTAGTGGTTGGTCCAAGATCACCAGGAAAATATTTTTTGTGTTCCAAATTAATCTCTATTGGTCCCACCCAATCTGTCCCATTAAAATATCTGCCAACTCCAATTTCTACACCTTCTATTTTTTCTTGGAGAGTTATAACAGCATCTTTATATTCTGTTTTGTAATTTGTCAGAACATCAATAACATCATCAGCGTTATTTTTCATCCCCACATAATTGAAACCTTTCAAACTTGTACCAGAACTATTTTGTTTAATAACCCATTTTCTTTTATTTTTTTCTACAAAAGAAATTGTTTTATCAATAGAATCAAAATTAATCTGAGGAACCGTTGAAAGCTTATATTTTTTTAGTATTTCATTGCCATATTCGCGATCATTCTCAAGTTTGTTTCCCAATGCAGAACTTCCAACTACTGAGAATCCTCTAGCCCTTAGTTTATCTTGAATAAGACCAGAATCACATCCATCAAATATTATTAAACCTTCTTTTCCAACCCACTTTAATTCTTTCTGCCAAGAATTGATCTTTTCAACCATATTATCAAAATTACCCCTCCTCCCTTTATCTTTGATATAAAGCTTTACATCATGGCCTTCTTCCTTCAATAAACGTGCTAAGTCTCCAGCAACCAAATCTTCAGATACAAATAGTATTTTCATAATTGTTGTTATTTTAATTATTTATACAATACAACTAAATCAACCTTAAATCAACTAGTTTAGTTTTTTCATTAATAAAATTTGCTTTGAATATGTGTACTGTTGTATAATTTATCTAATGACCGAATACATCGCAAATTTAAGAGAATTTGAGAAAGACCACGAACCCTCATTTTATGAGAGTGAAATAAATGTTTTGATGGATTTAGAAACAGTTTCCACAATTAAAAATAATCAATTTAAAAACGCTTCTTTTATGGGCGTTTTTTGTTAATTAAAATGAATAAATCATATAAAATTTTATTTGTATTCCTTATTGTTTTAACTATTGCTTCTTTAGGGTTATCTTTCTATAATTCAGTAGTGAAAGAAGATTTTCAAATAATTAACCAGGAAGAATAAATAATTATGTTATCAGAACTTTTAACTTGCCCGGATTCGCTCCCTACTTTTTTAAATTTTTTTGACACGAGTGTTGCTCCTGCTTTACTTTTTTATGCTTACATACCTATTATTTTGATTTCATTATTTTTTGGTTTGTTTGTTTTTTTGAAAGACAAAAAATCACTACAAGGAAAATTATTATTTTTACTTTCCAGTATATTTTCATTATGGATTTTAGATCTAACTATTCAGTGGATTTCTGTATACGTATCGTATGATCATTTTTTTTGGCAAACAACCCCACTATTGGAAATAAGTATCCCAATAATCTCAATTTATTTTGTTTATGTATTTTTAAATAAAAGAGATTTACCGTTTGGATTTAAAATCCTTTTATCTATTCCTTATGTTGCAATGTGTCTTCTGTTACCAACTAATTATAATGTGACCTCTTTTGATTTAATGAATTGTGAAGGTGTTTTTGGAAATTTTTATGATTATGTTTACACATTTGAAATTATAAGTGCTTTTTGGGTTGGTTATCTTTGCTTCAGAAAATATAGAGAAACTACCAATACCGAACAAAAAAAGAAGGAAGCTCTTTTCCTTGGTATTGGTTCTGTATTTTTTCTTATGATTTTTGCTATTACAAATCTTTATGGTGAGTTAACAAAACTTTATGAAGTAAACCTGATAGGACCTATTGGTATGGTAGTATTTTTAGCCTTCCTTTCGTATCTCATTGTTCGCTATCATACATTCAACATAAAACTAATCGGTACACAAGTGCTGGTAATAACTCTGGTAATACTTATTGCATCAACTTTTTTTGTTGAAGACCCTTTTTCTTCAGAAATCATTATGGTCATAACTTTATTGTTGGTTATGAGTTTGGGTTATTTCCTAACCAAAAGTGTTAAACGCGAAGTAGAGCAACGCGAACATATTGAAAAGTTGGCGGGGGATTTGGAGAGGGCTAATGAGAAGTTGAAAGAGTTGGACCAGATGAAATCCGAGTTCCTTTCGCTAGCCACACATCAGATACGCGCGCCACTGACCGCCATCAAAGGCTATTCGTCAATGCTTTTAGACGGCGACTTTGGAGTTTTGCCACAGAAGGCTACCGACTCAATCCAAACCATTTTGAAATCCTGCCAAAACCTCATCAACATTGTCGGAGACTTTTTGAACATTTCACGTATTGAGCAGGGGAGGATGGTTTATGATAAAACAGTTTTTGAAATAGGGGAGTTGGTCAAAGAATCGGCAAATGAACTTAAACCTAATGTTGAAAATGCCGGTTTATCTATGGAAGTTGAAGTACCTGAAAATTTCTCAGCCAAAGTTAATGCCGACAGAAGCAAGATAAAGCAGGTGATAGGCAACATCATAGACAACGCTATCAAATACACAGTCAAAGGCAGTATCAAAGTTTCGATTTTCAAAGAAAGCGCGGAAGTCAAAATAACCATCAAAGATAGCGGTGTTGGCATTGACCCAAGCGAAACTAATAAACTGTTCAGCAAATTCTCACGCACCAAAGATGCCAACAAAACCAACGTCATCGGCACCGGCCTCGGTCTCTACATTGCCAAGAAAATGGCCGAAGCTCATCACGGCGACATCAAAGTGCATTCTGAAGGCCTCGGCCTCGGCACCACTTTCACCATCGAACTGCCTTTGTATAAATAAAAAATATGGAACGGCTAAATTTGGAGAAATTTGAAAAGGCAAATTTAGTAATAGAAAAAGATAGAGTTTTGAGTTATTCAAAATTAATTTGTCCATTAGATTGTAAATATTGTTTTTCGGAGGATTTAAACAATACTCAAAGTAGCAACAGTGCATATTTATCAGAAGAACAATTTGAATTACTGAAAGATTTACCAGAAGAAATCAAAACAATAATGCTTGGTTGTGACACGGAATTTTTTCAAAATAAAAATGAAGCATTGGATGTTCTAAGGAAACTTTCTGATTCCGGTAAGGATATTTCAATAATAACAAAATTAGTTCTAGATGATGAATTTGTAAAAAATTTGAAAGATGTTTCAAATGAAATGAATAAAAAGAATAATTTTATTACTTTTTCAGTATCCATTCCGTGCTTTGAATCTAGTAATAAATGGGAACCAAAAGTTCCTAAGGTAGAGAAAAGAATAGATACACTAAAAAGAGTTTCTGATGCCGGCATTAATTCTATGGTTGCTATAAGACCATTAATCCCTAATCTCGAAGAATCTGAAATCGATAAAATCATTGATTTAACTAATCCTTACGTTTTTGGATATTATTCTGGGCCTTTATATATAAAAAGCTTTAATAATGGGCTTTTATCAGAAAATGAATTAACAGAATTAGGTTGTGTTTTTGATGAAATTGAGCCAAACTGGATGTTAAAGGGAAATAAATTCATAAAGATTGAAAACCCAAAACTTATGGAACATTTACACAACAAAGTTATGTCATACAATAAAGAATTCTTTGATGGGGCAGCCCAAGGAATAGAATTTTTGAGAAAAAATAAAAATGCTTAATTTTGAATTAAAAGCAAGAATATCAGATTATGAAAAAATTATTGAAAAAATGATTAATATCGGAGCTGTGCACAAGGAAACAATGAACCAGATTGATTACTATTTTCAGATTGGTACTGAAAAAACCAAGATAAGGGAAATAAACAATCAAGAAATATATTTAATCTCTTATAAGAGACTTGAACAAAATGGTAGAAAAGATTCAAACTATATTATAAAAACTCTATCAAGAGAAGAGAAAGATTCATTATTTGAAAAAAAACCACTACTATGTTCAGTAGACAAAACCAGACAACTTTGGGTATACAAGCACACAAGAATCCATATAGATAACGTTACAGATTTAGGCGAATTTATGGAACTAGAAACTGTTGTGAAAGATATATCAAAAAATCAAGCTCTTGATGAGTTTAATGAAGTTGTAAGCAAACTTGGAATTGAATTGAAGAAAACGGAAGCTTTTTCTTATTCAGATTTGATTTTAAATAAAGTTCCCAGTTTAAATTGACACATAATGAAGCTTGTGTGAGTATGATAGACAAACAATATGGACTCATTAAAAAATTTACAGGATAGGGGATTTTTGAAACAATGCTCAAACATTGATGCTTTGCGTGATAAATTATCGCAGGGGCCGACAACTTTTTATGTTGGGTTTGACGCTACCGCTGACAGTTTGCATATCGGCCATGTCGTTTCCCTTATGGCCATGGCTCATCTTCAAAAAGACGGCCATTTACCAATTTGCCTTTTGGGTGGCGGAACAACTATGATCGGCGACCCGAGTGGCAAAACCGAAACTCGCCGAATTATGCCTCAAGAAGAAATAGAAGCCAATGGCAAAAAATTGCTAGAACAATTTAAAAATTATATCGATTTTAGTGGTGATAAAGCTCTGCTTATCAATAATGCTAAGTGGCTCCTACCTCTCAACTACATTGAATTTTTGCGTGACATCGCCAAACATTTCCGAGTTAATGAAATGATCAAAGCGAGAGGTTACGAAATGCGTATGGAGAGGGAAGACGGATTATCTTTCCTTGAACTTAATTACCAGCTTTTACAAGCTTACGATTTTTTGGTCCTTTTCCGAGAAAAAGGTTGCGAGCTCCAAATGGGTGGCGATGATCAGTGGAGCAATATTTTGGCCGGAGTTGATTTGGTAAGAAAAGTTGAACAAAAGCCAGTTTTTGCTCTGACATTCCCACTACTCGCCACTGCCTCTGGGCAAAAAATGGGTAAAACTGAATCCGGAGCGCTTTGGCTTGACCCGGAAAAGGTTTCGCCTTATGAATTTTATCAATACTGGATAAATGTTGATGACCGCGATGTTGAAAAATTCTTGAAGCTTTTTACCTTCCTACCTTTGGAAGAAATTGCTGAAATTTGTACGGGCGACATCCGCGAAGCTAAAAGTAAATTGGCATTTGAAGCTACCGTGATCACTCATGGCGAAGCAGAGGCAACCAAAGCTATGGAAGCTTCAAAATCACTTTTTGGTTCGGATGCAAAAAATCATGAAAATATTCCTAGTGTTAAAATTGAAGCCAAATTGATTGAATCGGGCATCTCAGTTGTTGATTTATTCCATATGGCAGGGCTGGCTGGAAGCAAAACTGCATCACGAAAACTCATTGAACAAGGTGGTGCATATATAAATGATGAACGTGTCGCCTCTGCCGAAACAGTTATCACTGAAAAAGATTTGACCGACGGCTCTCTCCTCCTCCGCCAAGGCAAGAAAAATTACATGCGTGTTTTAATAGGATGAAAATAAACGTCAAAGCTAAGCCGTCGGCGAGGGAAGAAAAGGTGGAGAAAATTGATGAGACTAATTACATTGTGTCCGTCAAAGAACCACCAGTACAGGGCAAGGCCAATACAGCTATTAATAGAGCCCTGGCTAATTATTTCAAAGTACCTATTTTCCAAGTGAAAATGCTTTCCGGATTCTCCTCCCGCCAAAAAGTTTTTGAAATCTGCTAGAATACACCAATGACTCAAAAAGAAGCTTTGGATATTTTAAAAACCGGACGCAATGTCTTCCTCACTGGTGCCGCTGGCAGTGGCAAAACTTACGTTTTGCGAGAATATATTGACTACCTAAAAAATTTAGACGCCCATATCGGCATCACCGCTTCTACCGGCATCGCGGCTACTCACATGGGCGGTATCACTATTCATTCTTGGAGCGGTATCGGTATCAAAGACAGCCTCTCCAAAAGCGAGCTTGCTGAAATCGCTGAAAAAAGCCATGTGAAAAAGAAAGTGGCCAAAGCTTCAGTTTTGGTAATAGACGAAATCTCAATGCTTCACCACTTTCGCCTTGACCTTATAGACAAAGTCACAAGGGAAATAAAAAATTCCGATGAGCCGTTTGGAGGCATGCAAGTGGTTTTTTGCGGAGACTTTTTCCAATTGCCACCGGTGAGGAGAGCGGGGGAGGCCCGCCCGAACGACTGTTCAGTCGGGCGGGGAGAATCTTCTTTTGCTTTCCACAGCGAAGCATGGAAAAACCTCAAACTCAAAATCTGCTATCTTTCCGAACAGCACAGGCAAAGTGATTTGGAATATTTGAAAATCTTAAATTCCATAAGAGAGGATACTGTTTCTGAAGAAATAATGGAAGTTTTGAAACAACGATTTAATCAAAAAGCGGAGACCGAGCAAACCAAACTTTATTCCCACAACAAAGACGTCAATAGTGAAAATGAAACCGAGCTTTCAAAAATTTCTGGCAGAACTCATGAATACGAAATGCAAGAGAGAGGCAGGCAGTCGCTTGTAGATGCTCTGAAAAAAAGTTGCCTCGCGCCGGAAATCTTACGCCTCAAAGTGGGCGCCAAAGTTATGTTCATCAAAAATAATCCCGAAGAAGGTTTCGTCAACGGCACCTTGGGCACTGTAGTCAAATGTGGTTTTGAAGAAATCCAAGTTCAGACTCTTTCGGGCAAAATCATAGATGTAGAGAGGGAAGATTGGCGCATAGAAGAAGACGGCAAAACCAAAGCCGAAATAATCCAATACCCACTGCGTTTGGCTTGGGCCATCACCGTCCACAAAAGCCAGGGGATGTCACTCGACGCTGCAGAAGTTGACCTCTCAGGGTCGTTTGAAAAGGGTATGGGCTACGTAGCCCTCTCAAGAGTACGCTCGCTCTCCGGACTTTCTATCAAAGGGTTAAACCACTTGGCTATGAAAGTAAATGAAGAAGTTTTAGAAATTGATAATAAATTCAAAGACCTCTCCAAGACCAACGCTTTTCAGATAAGGACTATGGGTGAAGAAAAGCTTTCCAAAATGCACGAAGATTTTGCCGAGAAGGTGAGGGGAGAGAAACCCAAAGAAAAAAAGTTGGACACAGTCAGCGAAACCAAAAAGATGCTGGATGAAGGGCTCAACATTAAAGACATTGCTAAAGAAAGGGGACTCAAGCTCGGCACCATCTTGGATCATATAGAAAAAATAAAAGAGAAAAATCCAAACTACAATATTTACAATCTCCGCGACGGCATCACCAAAAATAAATTCAAAGAAATTTATAACGCTTTTCGCAAAGTCGGCGTCAGCGAAGGTGAAATGTACAAGCTCGCTCCAGCCAAAGACCTCCTCGGCCCCAAATACTCCTACGAAGACATCCGTTTGGTAAGGTTGTTTATGTAATTACACCACATTTTAAAATTTACAAGGGCGCCCATTGTCAGTTTGACAGATATTTAATATAGTGTATTATATATACATCATGATAAAACATGTGCAAAAAATGAATAGGGAATATTGGGGCGCTTTTAACGTTGCTAATATTTTGCCTACTTCTGATAAATCAGGAGCCTTGCGCTGTGTTTTAAGTATTTAACTAAAATCAAAATTTGAAAACTTACAACACCGCGCTAAAGCGGTGTTTTAGTTCTTTGTTCTTTCACAATTTCACACAAAAAGAGGTTACCATGTCAGAAAACAATCAAGTAAAAAGAGTAATTTTCCTTGAAGGTAAGAAAGTAAACCTGCGTCCTTTTTCTAAAGAGGACGTTCCAACCATAACTCGCTGGATCAATGATCCGGAAGTAAGAGAGTTCATTAGTGCAACTTTTCCTCAAACCGAAAAACAAGAAGAAGAGTGGGTAAACAAACTTGGTTCTGATGCTAACAATATTGTTTTAGCCATCGAAACCAAAGACGGTATTCTCATTGGTAGCATGGGTATGCATAAAATCAATTATGTATATCGCACTACCACAACCGGAGCCATTATTGGAGAGAAAGAGTACTGGGGTCAAGGTTATGGAACTGATGCAAAAATGCAGGTTCTTAACTATGCCTTCAATACACTCAATCTCCAGAAAGTTTGTTCGAGTGTTATTGCTTACAACGAACGCAGTCTGAGATATAGTCTGCATTGTGGCTATATAATTGAAGGTCGCAAAAGAAAACAGTTTTTTAAAAACGGAGAGTATTGGGATGAAATCGATCTTGGTCTCTTCAAAGAAGAATGGTTACCATTTTGGGAAAAACATCAAAAAACCTAAAGTAGATAAAACAGATCATGTGTGAAAATCAAAATCCCACCAACTGGAGACAGATGGTGGGATTTTTGCTATCTTTAATCACATGGAAAACATCAAAATTTGGGCAGGGGAAATAGGGGATTACAAACTATTGGATTCAGGAGACGGCAAAAAACTTGAAGAAATTGGGGGTGTTAAAATCGTAAGGAACGAACCTCGTGCTTGGTGGAAACCAGAACTTTCAAAAGAGGAGTGGAAAACTTCAGAATCATTCGCCAAAAATAGCGAATTGTTTGAGACAGTTATTGATATTGGAATTGACGGCATCAAAGCCAAAATAAAATACAAAAAAACTTCTAAACATATTGGGTTTTTCCCAGAACAAGTAGAGCAATGGAAATGGATAGCGAAGAAAATTTCAAATATCAAATTCCAAATTCCAAATAGGGAAATTAATGTTTTAAATTTATTTGGCTACACGGGCATTGCAAGTTTGGTGGCTGCGAAAGCAGGCTTGTCCCGCGAAGCTTCAGCGAAGTGGGAGGCGAAAGTCACTCACGTAGATGCCTCCAAACAATCAGTAGATTGGGCTAGAGAAAATCAAAAACTTTCGGGATTAGAAGACGCGCCGATCAGATGGATAGTTGACGATGTGGTTAAATTTATAAAAAAAGAAAAAAGCAGACCCTCCTTCGCTAAAGCTTCGGCGGGCGAAGGAAGAAAATATGATGCAATAATAATGGACCCGCCAAGCTACGGCAAAGGCCCCAAGGGTGAAGTTTGGAAAATAGAAGAGCAACTGCCGGAACTTTTAAAATCTGTTAAAGAAATTTTGAGCGACCAACCTTTGTTTATCATTTTCAATATGTACTCCACCGAACTTTCTTCAATCTCCGTCGCCAACCTACTTTCCGAAATAACCAAAGATTTAAATGGAAATATCGAACCCGGAGAACTCGCTATAAAAACTGAGGGTTCAGAAAAATTATTACCCATGTCCATTTTCGCTTTGTGGCAGAAATAAAATAAATAAAAAAGGCCCAAAACAAACTTCTATAGTTTGTTTTGGGCCTTTGGATTTTTTACCTTTATTCAGTAAATCACTGATGGACATCATAGACACGATTTCCGTTTGAATCTACGGTAACATCAATAATAGCCACCGTGATTGGGCTACTATTTCCAAGGGTGCCATTACTTGTAGCCAGATCTTGAGTGAAAGTTCTGGTTTTGCCATCAGATGTACTGATTTGTATCTGAGCTGTTTCCGGATTGTATCCATAATAATAGTTGACCCCTACTTTATACCTCCCCACTCCAGTGCCTCCACAGGGGACGTAATAATGCTCGGGACCATAGCTATCTACATCGTCTAAATCCAGATACCCAAAGGAACCAAGCATATTTTGGTAATACACATGATTACCATCAGGTTCAAGGATATGCAAATCAACATCTGGTTCAGACCCCCATGTGAGCGAGACCGTGATGGCTCCACTGCCAAGATAGGTGTAAGGGAAAACCAGATTTGAAATCTTAATGGCAAAATCTTGATCAATCAAATCTCTGCTTACCAGTTCACTTGAAAAATAAGATTCCATGAACTGGTGATTGGAAAAATCTCTGTTATCGCCAAAAAGTCCCGGATCATTATCAACATTGGAAGCGAGCACAGGAAACAAAAGCCTAAGTCCATCAATTATCCGATCGTCATGAGCGGTGTAATAAGTACTATCACCATACAGTGATTTCGCAGTCATTGCCACTCCGATCAATCCGATACTTTGAGGAAATTCACCTGAAAGAGCCATCATCGCATCAGTGGCAAACATATTGCCCTGACTATGAGCAAATATCAAGACTGGTTTGCCTTCCAAGAGGTCACTCTCAAATTTTTGTATGATTGCCGAGGAGTTAACTTCGGCAGTGATCCTTGAGGCTAAATATTCCTCAATGGTGATAGTTATTGGTTGAGCCGCGATTGGTATTAGGCTGTCGAAGTTTTGCAAATTCATATACATTGCAAAATAAACTTCGGCCGAAGTTTGCGAAACCTGAGAGTTATTCATCTCAGCCATCTTTTGCCCAATAACTTCGATAACATCCCGCACCTCGTCTACATGGTAGTTGTAAGCTAGTTTGAACTCAAAAGTTTGATTTGGGTAAGCGCTTTCGAGTGCTTGTCTGTATGCTTCTTCAATCGCAATTCTACTTCTATCTGCTGCCGCTTCCTCATTCCACACTCCATTAACGAAGTAGATAGCGGTAGTTTTGGCATCAGAGCAATAATCCGCTGACTGCCCATTGCTGGAACAAATAATTAACAAAACAAACGCGATAACGCTACAAAGAAGTTTAACTTTCACTGTCGCACCGCCTTTCTATTTTTATTGTTCGCAAGGGTTTTCTCTCTGGTCCGAACCGTAAAATCCGCCACTTAGCAGAGCATTGAACTCTTGGTAAGCTTTGCCACGATTAGAGTCACCTTTGAGCATTTCCACATCCAAAAGTGAACCTTCTCTATTCATAGCCTCAGCATTACCCATTTTTTCAAGCAGACAATAATTGGCTTTACTGAGAGCGGCTCTAGCACTTTGAGCAGCGCTATCGTCTCCGGAGTTTCCGGCCTTCACAGCCGTTTGTAAAGCTTTGGCCATTTGATTCAACGCGGATTGCTTATTTATATCGTTGGGATATCGATTTGCAATATATCTGTCAAGATCATCCCAAACTTTATTAGCATTGTCATCATAACCAAAGCCATCATAAGTGTTTGGTTTGGTAGGATTGTTCGGGTTATTTCCGGTACCGCCAGTGTTGTTTCCTTTATTGGAAAATAGACTGCAACCCAAAAAAACAACGCTTGCTAAAAGCAAAATCGGCAGGTAAATAAACAGGCGTTTCTTCATAAATTTCTCCTTAGTCGATAAGGTTAGTCATAATGTAACATTATACAACAGATTTCAATGTACCGAAATCCGCTTCTGAGTATAACTTATTATTTTGGGAATTGCATCAATTTTAGGAGTGTGTCATGAAGATTCAAAAATAATCAATTTTGACTGCTTTTCTGACTTTTTCCATTGTTTCTCTTGCAGCCACTCTTGCTTTTTCTGTACCTTTTTTAAGAACTTCTTCAATATATGCTGAGTTTTTAGCAAATTCTTCTCTTTTTTCTCTAATTGGTTTTATAAGATTCTCCAAAACTTCAGTAAGATATTTTTTAATTTCAACATCACCCAAACCACCTTTCTCATATCTTTCTTTTAATTTTTTAACTTCATCTTTATCAGAATCAAAAGCATCAAGATAGGCGAAAACAACATTGCCCTCAACTTTTCCAGGATCATTCGCGCTGATATGATTCGGATCAGTATACATCATCATTACTTTTTTCTTTATCTCTTCATAGTTATCGGATAGATAAATAGCATTTCCTAATGATTTGCCAGCTTTAGAACCTCCATCAATCCCAACTAATCTAGGTGTATCGGAAAGAATGGGTTTAATCTTTTTGAAAGTTTCTCCATAAACAGAATTGAATTTGTCTACAATTTCATTAGCTTGTTCAATAACCGGCAATTGATCTTCACCAACTGGAATTATATTACTACCACAAAAAAGAATGTCCGCGGCTTGGCTGACAGGATAAACCAAAAAACCAGCTGGCACATTTTCGCCAAAACCTTTTTGTTTCATTTCATCTTTGACGGTAGGATTTCTTCGGAGTCTTGCCAGGGTCACAAGATTAAGGAATAAAACAGTCAATTCTGCAATTTCTGGAATTTGAGATTGAATAAAAAAAGTAGTTTTTTCCGGCGATAAACCAACAGCCAAGTTATCCAAAACAACTTCCTTAACATTATTTCTAACTTTTTCCGGATTGTCAGCATTGTCTGTAAGAGCTTGTATATCTGCGACCATATAAAAACAGTTTTCATATTCATTTTGAAGTTTAAGTCTGTTTTGTAAAGAACCCACAAAATGACCCAAATGAAGCTTTCCTGTTGGTCTGTCCCCAGTTAATACAATATTTGTACCATCTTTCATAATATGGATATTTTAACAGAATTTTGATAATATGGGAAATATGCAAAGAACATATATAAAAGATTTGAAGGATAAAATAGGGGAGGAAGTAATCATCAAAGGTTGGGTCAATATCAGACGCGACCAGGGCAAAATGGTTTTCGTTGATATCCGTGATATGACCGGACTCGTCCAGTGTGTCGTCTTGCCCAAAAGCGAAGCTATTGAAACCGCAAAAGAATTTAGAGTCGAGTGGGTTTTAACAGTAACAGGTATAGTAAATAAAAGACCAGAAAAAAATGTGAACCCTGAAGTTTTAAACGGCGACATTGAAATCGAAATAAAAAAAATTGAGGTTTTAGCAAAAGCTGAAGTTTTACCTTTTGATATGTCTCTTGATGGTTACAAAGTAGAATTAACTACCGAACTCGACAACAGAGCATTGGTGCTAAGACATCCAAAAATACAAGCGATTTTCAAGATAGAAGAAACCGTTATCGATTCATTTCGAGAATTCATGAAAAAGAATATGTTTTTTGAATTCCAAGCACCCTCAATAACACCAGCAGTTGCAGAAGGTGGAGCTGAAGTTTTTCAAGTAAATTATTTTGATAAAAAAGCATTCTTAAGCCAATCACCTCAACTTTATAAGCAAATAGTAATGTCAGCTTTTGAAAGATGTTTTTCTGTAAACAAGATTTTCCGAGCTGAACCATCATCCACTACTAGACATTTGACTGAAGTAGTTTCTTTGGATGCTGAAATGTCATTCATTGATTCATGGAAAGATGTCCGCGATATGGCAGAAGAAACCGTTAGATTTATTTTAAAACAAATAGAAACCAAAAACGCCGAACATCTAAAACTATTTGAAACCAAACTTCCAGTAATGATTGAAAAAACTCCAACCCTTTCTTTGAGAGAAGTTCAACAAAAGATTTTTGAAACTTTTGGTCGTGATGTCAGAGGTGAAAAAGATACCAATCCTCAAGATGAAAAAGATATCTGTGAAATAATAAAAAAAGAAACGGGTTCAGATTTCGTCTTTATATACGGATACCCGACTCGCAAGAAACCATTCTATGTTTATCCAAATCCAGAAGAACCGGAATTCAACGAGGGTATGGACCTTATTTGCCGAGGGGTTGAATGGCTTTCAGGTGGAAGAAGGATAAATGATTACAATCAACTTAAAGAACATGTGGAAATTTGGAAAATGGACCCAAAGAAAATAAAAATGTTTCTTGAAGCTTTCAAATACGGAGTACCACCAGAAGGTGGTTTTGCCTTTGGAGCAGAACGTATAACAATGCAACTGTTGGGGCTAAAAAATATCCGTGAAGCCTGCATTTTCCCACGCGACATGAACCGCATAGACGAAAAACTGAGCGAAGAAGGATACTAAGAAAAAAACCAAAAATCTGTTAGAATATAAGGAATGGAAGAGGTTTTGAAGGATAATTTTAAGGTCAAAATAGGGGAGGTGGAGGGGCCGTTAGAGCTTATTTTGGACTTGATCGAAAAAAGGAAACTCCACATAAGCGACGTCTCGCTTTCTCAAGTAGCAGATGAATTCATTGAATACATAAAATCTTTTGAAGAATTCCCGATGTCCGATTCGGCTGATTTTATTTTGGTGGCGTCAACACTACTTCTCATCAAATCAAAATCACTTTTGCCAAATTTAGATTTGACTCCAGAAGAGCAGGGGAGTATTGAAGATTTGGAGAACCGACTAGCCAGTTACAAAAAATACAAAGAGCTCGCCACCAATATTCAAAAGATGTTTGGTAATTTTCTTTATTTTGCAAACGAGAGTAAAGAGATGCATGTGGTTTTTTCACCGACTCCGGATATCACTCTCACATCTCTCAAAACCGCTCTCGAAGAAGCCCTAAAAAAGGTACCTAAAAGAACAGAGCCTTTGCCAAAAATCACCATTGATAAAATAATAAGTTTAGAAGATATGGTAGATAAACTGACAGCAAGAATCCAGACAAGCCTTCGGACCAGCTTCCGCGATTTTTCTGGTATGGGCAAAGTAGAAAAAGTGAATGTGATAGTGAGCTTCCTCGCTATGTTAGAATTGGTCAAACAAGGGTCTGTACGTGTCAGCCAAAACCAACACTTTGAAGATATACAGATTGAAGGAGAGAATGCGGGAGTGCCAATTTATTATTAAATAACCCCCTTAATCCCCCTTACATTAAGGGGGAAATAAAAAAACAAAAATGAATCTAGAAAACAAAATAGAAGCTCTGCTGTTTTACAAAAACGAACCGTTAGAGATTAAAAAAATCTCAAAAATTTTGAATATAAGTGAAAGTGAGACAAGAGAAGCTTTAAAAAATTTGGCTGTATTACTTGAAAATAGAGGCGTTTGTTTGGTAGAAACAAAGGATGAAGTCAGCCTCGCCACCGCGCCCGATATGAAAGATTTTATTGAGCAAATCGCCAAAGATGAAATGAGCCGAGAAATAGGCAAAGCAGGCCTAGAAACCTTGTCTATAATACTCTATAATGGGCCTGTGTCCCGTAGAGAAATCGATTATGTGAGGGGGGTTAATTCTACCTTCATACTCCGAAATCTTTGTATACGTGGACTTGTTGAAAAAGAGACTGATACCAAAGATCAGAGGGTTTTGAAATATAAAGGTAGTTTATCTCTGTTGACTCATTTGGGCTTGAGGAAAATTGAAGACTTACCAGAATTTCAAAATTTCAAAGAACAAATTGATAACTCAAAAAACATAATGGAAGAAAAAGAAAATAATGAATGATAAATTAAAAAAATGGTTTGATATAGAGACGAGGACAAAATATTTTCCGCATTTTTTGGCTTGTCTTTTTTTTATTTCAGTCATAATTTTTAGTCTTTTAATAATAGGTATGAGGGTTTTAAATAAAAAACCTGTTCCTGTCGAAGTCCCAAACATTTTTGCTAAAGTAGATTTGGAAGCCAAAGGTGCCATAGTTTGGGATGTTGTGAATGAAAAGGAATTATTTTCCAAAAATCCCAATGAGCCATTGCCTCTCGCGTCCCTCACCAAAGTCATGACAGCAGTCACTACGGATGGGAAATTTAATAATAGTGAACAAATAAAAATAACTCAGGCTGACCTATCACCAGAAGGGGATTCGGGGCTAGTGGTCGGAGATACCTGGAAGGCTCGTGACTTGCGAGATTTCACTTTGATTACCTCTTCAAATGATGGTGCTTTTGCTTTAGCATCAGTCATCGGAACCAAAATCAATCCGCCGATCAAAGTAAGTAGCAGCACCGATGTCCAGGCCGACTTCATAAAAAAAATGAACGAGACCGCTTCAAAGATAGGCCTAACGAATAGTAAATTTTTCAACGAACATGGTCTGGATATAGACATAAATAAAGGTGGCGCTTATGGCTCAGCCAAAGACATGGCCACCCTTTTTGAATACACTTTGAAAAATTATCCAGAAATTTTGGAAGCCACTCGTTATAAAAACTTACAATTTGCAAGTGGCCAAAAAACCTATTCCGCCGAAAATACGAATATTTTAGTAGATAAAATTCCAAACCTCATCGCTTCCAAAACTGGATACACTCTCCTCGCTGGAGGCAACCTGATCATCGCCTTTGACGCCGGTCTCGGCAGGCCTATAATCATATCCGTACTCGGCTCTACTGAAGCTGGCCGGTTCACCGACGTTCAAAAGCTTGTAGATGCCAGTTTGAAATATGTGAGCCAATAAATGTTATTATTATAATCATGATATTAGATATCGTAAAAGTTTTTTTGCCAGCAGTGGGAGCGTTTATCCTAGGGATTTTGGTGACGCCAATACTCACCAACTATCTTTACTCCCACAAAATGTGGAAAAAGAAAAGCGGCAAAATAGCTCTTGATGGCTCCACCGCCGAAGTTTTCAACGGGCTCCACAGAGAGAAAGAAGTGAACACGCCAAGAATGGGCGGTATCATTATTTGGTTTAGTTCGGCTGTCATCATCATCGGTATTTGGATTTTGGCAAAAATTTTCCCAGGAGACCTCATAAGTAAATTAGATTTCCTTTCTCGAAGCCAAACTTGGGTTCCTCTCGGCACACTCCTGCTTGGAGCTTTTGCCGGGCTTGTAGATGATTATTTAGAAATAAAAAGATCTGAGAGAACCGACGGCAAAAACGGCGGACTTTCACTCAAGATTCGTCTGTCTATTGTTTTTGTCATATCCCTAGCTTGTGCTTTGTGGTTTTATATGAAATTGGATGTGACAGGAATAGGTTTGCCCTTTGGGCTCGGAGAATTTTATCTAGGACCACTATTTGTAATACTGTTTTTGCTTACCTCTCTTTTTATATATGCCAGCGGAGTCATAGATGGTATTGACGGACTTTCGGGTGGAGTCTTTGCTACTATATTTACCGCTTACGCAGGCATTGCTTTTTATCAACAACAAATAAACTTGGCTGCTTTCTGTGCCACTATAGCTGGGGGTATCTTGGCTTTCCTTTGGTTTAACATACCGCCAGCCAGATTTTATATGACCGAGACCGGCACCATGGGACTAACTCTTACTTTGACCGTTGTTGCTTTCATGACAGACAGATTGGGTGAAGGATATGGATTTTTGGTTTTACCTGTTATTGCTTTACCTTTAGTTATCACCGTACTTTCAGACCTTATTCAAGTTCTTTCCAAAAAATTCAGAGGCAAAAAAGTCTTTCTTGTGGCTCCTTTGCACCATCATTTTGAAGCCATCGGCTGGCCTGCCTACAAAGTCACTATGCGTTATTGGATTATTTCTTTAGTGTGCGCTGTGATTGGTATTACTTTGGCCTTGATTGGATAGAACATAAAATAGTTCTTGAGTGTGCCTTGCGAGCTTGACTGAAGCGAGCACGAGGAATTTTTCAGCAGAAAAATATCCGTGCAAAGCGAAAGAAGCTATTTTATGTTTTGTTATGTTAAAATAAAACCATGGCGGCCAAACTTGGTAAAATAAACAGGATATTTTTGTTTTGGACTATTGTTTTGGTTGTTGGCGGATTTTTCATTTTCAGCTCGGCATCGCTCGGACTGTTGGCCCGAAATGAAGTTGAATTTTCCAGCGTCGCTTTCAACCAGATTTTTTATGGCCTGTTTTTCGGATCTATTGCTTGCATATTTTTCGCCAAAATTGATTACCATGTTTGGAAAAAATATTCTTTCTTTTTTTTCATCGGTTCTGTCATACTCACTCTTTTAGTTTTCGTGCCCGGCATTGGCATGGAACACGGCGGCGCCAAACGTTGGATCGACTTAGGTCCTTTGCCATCTTTCCAACCTGCAGAAATTCTTAAAATTGCTTTTATAATGTATTTCGCCGCTTGGCTATCAAGTATCAAAGACAAAGTTGGTACTTTTTCTTGGGGTCTTTTACCTTTTACTATATTTTCTGGAATATTGGGAGCCATACTTCTAGCCCAACCCGATACTGATACTTTCGCTGTTATCATTTTCGCAGCTCTTTCAATGTACATAGTTTCGGGAGCAAAATGGCGGCACATAGGAGCCATAATTATTGCCGGCATAGCGGTTTTAGCCGTACTTTATTTAACCAGACCTTATATAAAACAAAGAATAGATATTATGCTCCACCCAGTAGCCAATGATCAAACCAGCGGTTACCAGCTCAACCAATCACTTATAGCAGTAGGTTCCGGGCAAATTTGGGGCAGGGGATTCGGCCAAAGTATTCAAAAATTTCACTACCTACCAGAGCCCATTGGCGACTCGGTCTTCGCAGTGGCTGCAGAAGAATTCGGTTTTTTTGGAGCATTTATTATAATGGCTATTTTCGTCATGTTTGGTTTGGAAGGTCTCAAAATATCCCTGAGGGCTGGTGATGACTTTGGTAGACTTGTGTCTTTAGGAATTGTTATACTTATAGTGTCACAAGCATTTGTGAATATTGGGGGTATGATAGGAATCCTGCCGTTAACTGGCATCCCCCTGCCATTCGTCAGTCATGGTGGTACGGCCCTATTCATCACCTTGATTGAAGCCGGCATAGTGATGAGTATATCGAGAAACAGTAAAAGGTTAAAAGCTAAGAGTTAAATTAAATAAATGAAAATAATATTTACGGGCGGAGTAACGGGTGGACACTTTTATCCAATCATTGCCGTAGTCGAATCAATCCAAAAAATTTCAAAAGAGAAAAAACTTTTGAGTCCAGAAATGTTTTTTTGTGCTCCATCACCATACAACCAGGGTTTGCTTTATGACCACAATATAACCTTCAAAAAAATTACCGCCGGGAAAATGCGCCGATATTTTTCTCTTTTAAATTTTACCGACTTTTTCAAAATGGCTTGGGGTTGTTTGGGTGCTTTATTTGATGTTTTTGATATATTCCCCGATGTAGTTTTCAGCAAAGGAGGATACGGCAGTTTCCCCGTGGTTTTGGCCGCTCGTCTTTTGCGTATCCCAGTATTCGTCCATGAGTCTGATTCTGCCCCTGGGAGAGTCAACAAATGGGCCGGCAAATTTGCCACTCGAGTAGCTGTCTCTTATGAAGAAGCGGCTACTTATTTTCCAGCTAACAAAGTAGTCCATACTGGGCAACCGATATTAGAAGAAAGATTAACTCCTATCACAAACGAAGCTGGAGAGTTTTTTGGTTTTGATACCAGTATTCCAACTATATTTATAATGGGTGGTTCGCAAGGAGCAGAACTCATAAACAATGCTGTGTTGGATATTTTGCCGGAGTTAGTGAAAAATTTTCAAATCATACACCAAACGGGTCCATTAAATAAAAAAGTAATGGAAGAATCTGCCGATGCTGTACTTCTCGAAAACCCGTACAAAAAACGCTACAAAACTTTCGGATATTTAAATAGCTTAGAAATGAGGATGGCAGCCGGTATCGCCTCTCTAGTGATAAGCCGAGGCGGTTCAACTATATTTGAAATCGCTTCTTGGCAAAAACCTTCTATCATAATCCCTATAACCGATTCAAATGCCGATCATCAGGTCAAAAACGCTTTCGCTTATGCCGGGAGTGGTGCTTGTAGCGTCTTGCAAGAGGAAAATCTGAAATCCCACATATTCCTCTCCGAAATAAAAAGAATAATAGAGAGCAAAGAACTCAGTGAAAAAATGCAGGCCGGAGCCAAAGATTTCTTCAAACCCGGCGCCGCTAACACCATAGCTCGTGAACTTCTCGCTATTGTCTATTCTCACGAAAATTTGGAATAATTTGCTATAATAAGCTCATGCCAGACAATCAAAAAGTCATAGTGCGTTTTCCGCCGTCTCCTACAGGCCTTTTCCACATAGGCAACGCTAGAACCTTTCTTTTTAACTACCTTTTTGCCAAACAAAATAAAGGTCAAATCGTCTTCAGGCTAGAAGACACCGATAAAGAAAGGTCTAAACAAGAATATGCGAATGATATCGTTGAAAACCTAAAATGGCTCGGGATTGAACCAGATTTTTCCACAACTGTAAAACAATCCGAAAGAAGTGAAATTTACACCAAATATTTGCAAAAATTGATAAACGAAGATAAAGCTTATATATCCAAAGAAGAAGTAAAAGAAGAAGGTCAAAGGGATGAGGTTATAAGATTCAGAAATCCAAACAAAAAAATAGCTTTCCATGATTTGATAAGGGGCGAGATAGAATTTGATACTACCGAACTTCACGATTTCGTGATTGCCAAAAGTTTAAGTGAACCTATTTATCACTTGGCGGTCGTGATAGATGATTTCGAAATGGGTGTCACTCATGTCGTGAGGGGTGATGACGGTATTTCTAATACTCCAAGACAAATACTTATTCAAGAAGCTATTGGCGCGCCTCGACCTATTTACGCTCATTTACCGATGATATTAGCTGAAGATAAAACCAAACTTTCCAAAAGAAATCACGGCGAGAAAGTCTCTGTTTCTTTTTACAAAAAAGCTGGATATTTGCCCGAAGCGGTTATCAACTTCTTGGCAATGATAGGTTGGAACCCGGGTACAGATCAGGAAATTTTCAGCATGGAAGAACTTATAAAAACCTTTGATCTAACTAAAGTCCAAAAAAAGGGTGCTCTGTTTAATATAGAAAAACTGAATTGGTTAAATAGAGAATACATAATGCGTGCTCCGCACGAATTTAAAATTTCAAATTTCAAAAACCAAATTGAAAAAACAAAATGGAAGGGAAGTGAGAAAATGAAAAACGAAGAGTTTATGACGAAACTTATGAAAATTTTGCTGGACAGAATACACCGATGGGGAGAAGTTGCTGAGTTACTAGAAACAAATGAGTATGATTATTTATTTGATAAACCTCATTTAGAAAAAGAAAAAATAGTTTGGAAAACACAAACACCAGAAAATGCAAAAGAAAATTTGGAAAAAGTTTTAGAAATAATTGACACACCAGACAAAATTATGAGTCTGGCCGAAGAAACAGGGAAGGGGGAAGTGCTCTGGCCATTACGCTATGCCCTATCGGGAAAAGAAAAATCTCCAGACCCTTTTACTCTGATTGATATTTTAGGTACAGAAGAAAGCAGGGATAGAATTAAGAAAGCGGTAGAAGTTTTAATAAATTGAAAATGTAAATATCAAAAATAAAAATTACAATGCAAAATTTAAAATTATTTATTTTTAACTGTTATTTTGCATTTTGATTTTTTAATTTTGATTTAAATAATGTTAAATAAAAAATTATTTACAACTATATTGATAACAATTTTGACACTTGGCATATCAAGTGTGTCTTCTGCTCAATCTGTTGATCAACTGAAACAAAACATCGACAGCCACACCGACAAAATAAAACAATTAGAACAAGAAATAAAAACTTATGAAAAACAAATAGAAGTGACAAACGGCCAGGCCCAAACTCTGCAAAGCGCCGTGAAAGTGCTCGATATAAATCAAAAAAAAGTTGGTACCGAGATAAAAAAAACTGAAACCAATATCCAAAAGACCAATCTCACTATTGAACAATTGAGTGATGAGATTGGTGACACCGAAAAAAGGATTTCGGCCAACGTAGAAGCTATAACAAAAATCATAAGTAGTATTCAACAAAATGACGATAAGACGCTGATAGAAAGTTTCCTCACCGACAAAAGCTTGGCTGACGTTTTCAATGAATATGAAGTGATGAACCAGTTCCAGCAAAAAGTGCGGGAAAAAACACAAGAACTGCTCGCTTATGAAAAAGATTTATCTGATAAAAAATCAGCCTCGGAAGGGCAGAAGAAAAATTTGGTTTCTCTGAAATCGGACTTGAGTGATCAAAATCAAATTTTGGCTTCAAACAAAAAAGAGAAAACCACCCTCCTCGTCGCCACCAAAAACAAAGAAACTGAATATAAAAAGATACTAGCCCAAAGGCAAGCCGAAAAAGACAGATTCGAAAAAGAGCTTTTTGATTTCGAATCCCAACTCAAAAGAGCCATCGATCCAAACAGTTTCCCATCAAGTGGTAAGGGTATTTTTTCGTGGCCACTAGATACTGTGCGCTTAACACAATATTTTGGCAGAACTGCTGACTCGGGGAGGCTTTATTCTTCCGGCACTCACAACGGTGTCGATTTTGGAGCTAGCCGAGGCACACCAGTCAAAGCGGTGCTTGACGGTATAGTCAAGGGCACTGGCAACACCGATGCTCAAAAAGGCTGTTACTCTTATGGTAAATGGATCCTTGTGGAGCATCCAAACGGCCTATCCACCCTCTATGGCCATTTGGATTTGATAAAGGTGTCATCGGGACAACAGGTCGGCCAAAATGAAGTGATAGGTTACAGTGGTAATACAGGCTATTCTACTGGACCACATCTTCACTTGACTGTCTACGCTAGTCAAGGTGTGGAAGTTCAAAAATACTCTTCGAGTATAAACTGCAAAAATGTGACCATTCCGGTAGCTGATGTCAGAGCTTATCTTGACCCAATGCTTTATTTACCTAAACTTTAATTTTTATAAAATAAATTTCAAACAATAATGCAATTTCCAAATTTTAAAAAAAATAGAAAGGGAAGTCGAGAGGCAGGATTTATCCAACTAATTTTGCTTATAGTGGGCGCTTTAGTGCTTCTCAAGTACGTCTATAACGTAGATGTAGTCGGCTTTTTGACCACTGGCAAGCCAAAAGAGCTCCTAGATCAGTTTTACAGCTTAGCAACCAGAGGCTGGGAAAAATACGATAATATCATGATTACCATCTGGAACTACTTCGTTAGTTTTATAAAGAATATACTGGTCAAACTAAAATAAAACTATCTGCACATGTGGGGGAATTAAAATAACAAAATATTTTTATTTTAATTCCCATCTCTAAAAAATAATTCCAGTAGTGGGGGAGAAGCATGTTTTACGATGTTGCATCGCAACGTTGTAAAACATGCGCTATCTTTGTGGTAGTTATTGCTCCACAATAACTACCACAAAGATATATTGTGCGACGTTCCTACCAGAGAGCTCCCTCTAAGGAAAGACTTGACGACGAACATTAAAATATACAAAAAACAAAATCCCCTGCTTAGTGAGCAAGAGGATTTTATTTTTAACTTTTATTTATTATCTATTGATTGCCAACTCTTTGTATTCAGAGTAAGCCACTGTCCTACCCCAACACTTGGAAGAGGACTGCCATGGTTTGACACCATACTTGTCGAAAAGGTACCTAGCATAAGCTGTGTTCCCTTCTAAGGTTAGAATATCAAATCCTAACTTCTCAGAATTTTCATTGTGATAGTATTCGTTGATTTGCATCACACCTCTATCAAGGTTATTTACTTCTCCGCGAAGCACATCACCATCTTTGTCTTTTTGACGAAAATGGGACTCACACTTGGCGATTTCAATCATGACCGGTATGTCAGAAAAATAATTTCTCACATATTTTTCTATGTTCATACTTTTCTCAATTGAATCATTTGAAACTTTTTTATTTTCAATTGGAGAAGTCTCTCCAGCTTCCATAGCCTCAGCGGTCACATAAGGAGCAAATGATGCCCCGTTAAAACCGGTAACACTCGAAGCCAACATAACAAATCCTAAAGCAGTAGTTTGGAAAATAAGCCAATGGTTTAATTTTAATCTCGCCTGTCACCTATTCCCTTTCAAGGGAGAAAATTTTAAATTTTTTAAAGTGACAATCGAGGGGCTTGCGGACGAAAGAATCAGAGTGCGAACCTTTTAAATTTTTACTCTGCTTTAACGCAGCAAACCCTTAAAAACACAAAATCCAGCATTTACCGGATTTACTTAATAGTAGCATATTTTACACTTGCCGTCAATAGCAAAGTGTGGTGTAGTCTAATTATCAAAAAACGGCTCAATCAAGCCATTTTTTGATAATTTTTAAATAATTTTTAGTATTTTTATTTTCCAAATCCTAGAACTCTTTATAACCAGGACTTATAGCAAAGTCTGCATACACAGTTTGACCAGCAACAATAAACGTGCAAGTTGTTGATGTTTGATTACCCTCATTACAAATGGGCCCTCTCCATCTCCAAAATTTTCTATTGGCGTTTGGTGTTTCGGTAAGTATAACAACAGTATTAGGAGGATATGAAGCAACACAAGTGGTCCCACAATCTATGCCACCACTATCGCTTGTTACTCTTCCGTGTGCCGTTTTTACGACAACATTTAGAGAAACATTAGGAGAAGCATAAACAGCTCTAATAATTTTGGGACCATTCATAATAACTTCACAAGTATAAGTACCCGTAATAGAATTACAATCAGTAACACCCCAATTAGAGAAATTATTACCCCCAGGAGCAGTGGCAGGAGCTGTGACAAAAACAGAAGTATTATTGTTATAGGTGCGAGTAAATGCGGTAGAGCCATCAGCATTACCAATTCTATCAACAGGTACAACAGTCATAGAAACACCAGAACCAGGAGTAAGAGAATTAATTTGAAGATTGTATGTAGTAACAGCTACATTAGAAGTAAACGATCCACCTGCAGAATATCCAGTACCAGTTCCATTAGTAGCATATCCACGATAATAATAAGTAGTACCAGAAGTCAGACCAGCTATAGCTCTAGTAAATGCTCCTAGGGTTACCGCCCCATTAATATTACAGTTAGCTCCATTAAGTAAACTTGGAGAAGGACTGGTGCTGTAACAAATACCTCGAGCTGAGATGGAAGAAGCAGGAACTCCAAGAGAAGTGACTTCAGCATTTAAAACAGCACTAGAAGTTGTTATGGAAGTAGCTGGGGAATCGGTGACAGAAGGGGCAACTGGAGCTAAAGCAACATTAACAGTAATCAATCCAGAATTCCCTGTAATAGTTGTATAAGTAGTATTCCGACACTGCACATAATATCCATATGAACCCACTGCACTAGGTGAAGAATATGTGATTGGACTGCCAGCTTGATATGCGGTTAAAGGAGAGGAAACATTGTCCAAAAGTCTGCATTCAGTTGTACCGGTATTGGTAGTGGGTACATATGCAAATAGCACATTGGTACTAGGAGTGGTGTTGTATGGAGTGGTGGCGGTGACAGAGACGGTGACGGGAGTACATATCCCCGCGATTATGGCTGAACCAGCTACACAAGTGGTACAAGTTGGAGGGTTAGTGGCTCCGTTAGCACAAGCTGAAGCTGTGAAGGTAGCGCTGATTGTATGGTTAGCGATAATATTAGAAAAAGTATATGTGCCCACTGTGCCCACTGAACTGCCGTCAACTAAAACATTAGCCACTTGATATCCGGCACTTGGAGTAATGGTATATGTTAGATTGGAACCATAAACTACAGTTGATACTCCACTTGGAATCACTGATCCATTGGCCCCTGTTGAAGCAGTGATAGTTGGTCTCACTCGACAAGCTCCGGCTACAAAATCACTACCAGCTAAACAAGCTGTATTCACCGTAATTAAATTTGAAGTTCCAATAGCTGAAGTGGTCACTGTATTCCGACACTGCACATAATATCCATATGAACCCACTGCACTAGGTGAAGAATATGTGATTGGACTGCCAGCTTGATATGCGGTTAAAGGAGAGGAAACATTGTCCAAAAGTCTGCATTCAGTTGTACCGGTATTGGTAGTGGGTACATATGCAAATAGCACATTGGTACTAGGAGTGGTGTTGTATGGAGTGGTGGCGGTGACAGAGACGGTGACGGGAGCGGTGACATTTACCGTTTTAGATTTTATAAAAGGAGTTCCACTTGGAAGATTACTGGTACAAGTTAAAGTGAAGGTTGTATTAGCATTTAAAACTGGTGATTGAGTTCCTGAAAGTCCAGACCAATTCCCAACAAAAGGAGAAGAAGTAACGGTACAATTATTAATAAATCTTAATAAACTATCTGGCAGAAAACTATCTTCAGTAGTCCAAGAAATAGTTGCAGTAGTACCAGAAGGCACTGAAGCTGGACCATTTATATCTGGTAAATTAGGGCATCTTCTGTTACCTAAAGGTACACCAAATTCACAAGTGGTAACGGGAACCATTCCTATATAAACATCAGTCATGGCATGACCAACACCACCACCAAGAGTTGTACAATCCATACTTCTGGTAAGACCAGGTATTCTTGTAAATCCCAGAGATTGATTAGGCCAAGAACCACAAGCATTACCTAAATAAGGTAAATTACTACATTCACTACCCTGACTACAACTTGTAGGTGTCATTAAAGCTTCTGAGGAATAAGGATCCATTACAGTCGGATTACCGATATCAGCATCAGCAGCATCAAATGACCTCATAACATAGTACCTATCAGTCCAATATCCTCTCCCAAAATTGTAGAAAATATCATAATATTGATTAAACCTATTCAACACTGCACTAAATAAATCCTGCTGTAAAGAAAGACATACACTTTCAAAACCAGAAGCACAAGATAAAAATCTAATCACTTGATCCATTGCACTTGGGTCTGATAAATCTAAATCTGCAGGATATTCAATAGCTCCATTTGATACGGTATAAAAGGCTTCGGCTTTAGGTATGAAGCCTAATAAAATTATGAGACAAAATATAATTAGAAGAGTTTTTTTCATTTTGTCCAGATTTTAATCAGATCAGTCACTCCAATTAATAATTAAAACTCTACATAACTTGGGTCTATGGTAAAGTCAGCATAGACAGTTTGGCCATTGACTGTAAATGTGCATTTTGGAGTTCTTTGGGTCTCCCCTAAGCCACTACATGTGACTCCACTCCATTCTTTAAATATTCTTTTTGGATTAGGATATTCGGTAAGTGTGATAACAGTGCCGGGAGGATACGAAGCACTACAAGTGGTCCCGCAATCTATACCACCAATATCACTTTTGACTACTCCGTATGCCGTCTTCACAACCACTGAAACACTGACATTTGGAGGAGTATAAACAGCCGTAATGGTTTTGTTAGAATCCATAGTTACGTTGCAAGTTGTCCCAAAAGAAGAAATGCAACCGTTCCAATTAGAAAAGTTGTTACCCGAAGCTGTAGCGGGAGCAGTTACAACAACAGGGGTATTGTTGTTATAAGTATTAGTAAATGTAGTAGAACCGTCATTGCCAGGCACGACCACCATAGGGACATTGCTAGATACTGAAGAAGTGACCCTAAGATCATAAGTAATAGGAGGAGGAACAGGTTTAACCAAACTACAACTGGCACCAATACCACCGTTTTCACCCAAACACTGCCATAAATAATGTGTAGCATTATCAGCTATATCATTAGGAGTGCCAGCAGTACAAAGATTTTCGGTGGCACCACAAGAACCATTTATTGCAACAGGTGCTGTCACCGTCACCGTCCTAGTAGGTTTAGGAAGAAAATCTCTCCCGAACTTGTTAGTACAAGTTAGAGTAAAGGTTGTATCAGCATTTAAAACTGGAGCAGCGCTACCAGAAAGAGCTGTCCATTCTCCAACATTCGGTGAAGAAGTTACTTTGCAACTAGAGATAAAGTCTGATAAATCACCTGGCAATCTAGTATTTTGAACAGCCCAAGAAATATTAGCAGCAGTGCCTGTGGTTACCGAAACTGGAGCAGTTATACTTGGAAAATCAGGGCAACGTTGATTGCCAAGAGGGACACCGAATTCACAAAGAGTAACAAGAACATTACTAGTAACAGTATCAAGGAACCCATAACCAACACCACCATTTAAATAACTACAGGATATTTGTCGAGAAGGAGGAGACGAAACTGTCCTTGAATAAACTTGCCAAGTACTTGGTGAACCGCAATATTTACTATTTGAAGGAAATCCGGTGCATTCATTCCAACAATTCAGATTTCCTATATCTTGAGAGGTAGTCTTTGGTGAATATATTGTCATAGGAGTAGTATTGCCATAATCATTTTCAGCAGCATCAAATGACATAAAAACGTTATACTGATCAGTGTAATATCCAAATCCAGAGGGAACAATATCACTACCGTAAACGTATATAAACGGAGAAGGTACTGGCAATGGTATAGAATTAGAAGAAACATATTCTTTACCAAATATGTCTTCATATAAACTGAAGGTAGAAGAAAAAGCTATATTCAGTGAATCAAATAGAGCAAAACAAGTAGGTTCAAAACCAGAAGTACAATTCGCTTCCAATTCGAAGCTAACTGGATAAGGTATAGGAACAGCAGGAATATCACGAAAAGCTTCAACTTTGGAGATAAAACTGAACAAAATTATGAGAGAAAATATAATTAATAGTGATTTTTTCATTTCTTTTTATTAAAAATAATCATAACAATACTATTTTGCTGATCATCCAACCGAGTCAAATTAACAAAAAATGATTCGCTAGACTCTTCAGAAATCGCAGAAATTGAAAAACTAGATTTTGTACTAGTAGCAACATTAATAACTTTAAAATTATTTTTTTTGATAAAATCCTGATATTTACTTTCTAAATCTTTTTGAGATAGTTTAGTCTTATATGAGGTAACAAAAGTTTGGTAACTTGAATGACTAGAAGCTCTTTCTGATGAAGCTAATATTAGTGCTTCTTCATCTACTATCAAGCCAAGTGGAACAGCTTCAATAACTTTCCCATTTTCAGCCTGTCGAACAAAGAGATTTTTTGAATCAAATTCTTTTTTAGATTCACTAGGTTTATATTTTAAAAGACCTACAAAACCAACAGCAATCAAAATGATCAGAATTACAGATAATAGAAAAACCGGTTTTTTGAATAAATTTTTGGTTGGGAGTGTTGTTTGAGGTATTACCGGAGGTTTTGATTCAGGTACAGGTTGTGGATTTGTATTTATTTCTGGTGGCATTTTTTTAATTTAAACTATTAAAATTCTATAATTTGAGTTATATAAGTTGTATTTATTATACTCCACATTAAACCTCTAGAGATATTCTCTGTGGATAATTACTTAAGACCTTTGCAATTGCTGGCTGGAGTGTAACCTTTGGCTCTAGCCTCTTCAATAGAGTTGAAAGTAATAAGATTTTTAGGAGAAATTTGCTTGGCTCCAGCACACCATGGGTAGTGGTATTTGGTACCACTTTTTGAAGCTACAACACTGCCTGAATTTACTGGAGAGATTGCTTGTTCTTCCCCCCTCTTAACATAAGAGGGGGGCTGGGGGGCGATATCAGAAACCCCCTTTACTTCCCCACCCCCAGAAATCACTCTCACCGGCTCCCTTTTATCTTGCAATCCCGAAATCCTACCTAAAGAAAAAGCTATTATAGCAATCAAAACCAGTGCTACCGCAACAAAATAACGACTATTCAAAAAAGCCTCAAACTTGGCCTTCCAACTCTCCCCTTTTAAATCCCCAAAATCCTCTGATTTTATGTATTCTTCTTCCATAAATTTAAACCTTGCATTTTTTAAAGCTTTGTCTTATACTCTAGATACCTGCAATTAATTATAGCAGTTTTTAATTTACTTAAATGGCCCATAAAAAAGCCGCCGGAACAACTAAAAACGGAAGAGATTCAAATCCAAAATACTTGGGTATTAAGCTCTCAGATGGAAGCACCTGCCAAGTGGGCTCTATTATCGTGCGCCAAAGAGGCTCAAAAGTAATCCCAGGTAACGGTGTCGGACAAGGCCGAGATTATACCCTTTTCGCTCTCAAAGATGGCAAAGTCAAAATGTCTTCCAAAAGAAAAGTTCACTTCGACGGCACTACCGTCACCAAAAAAGTCGCTAGTGTAGTTTAAAAATTCGTCGTGGTCGTAAGTTTTAAAATGCCTTGCGAGCTTGACTGAAGCGAGCACGAGGAATTTTCTAGCAAGAAAATATCCGTGCATTTTTAAACTTATGACGAGAAAGAATTTTTAAACTAGTTAGAAAGCTTCAACCACCACTTTAAACTCAGCTTTATTTTTGCCGACTTGGGCAATGACAATATGCTCCCCTATTTCTTTGATGGGTTTTTCAATAACCAAAAAGTCTGGAGTTATTTCAATTTTGGCTTGTTCTTTCAGAGCTTCTGATATTTCTTCTGAGTGAATTTTTTCAAACAAATGGCCTTTTTCGTTGCTTTTTTTATTCAATACAATCTTCACTTCTTTCAGCATTTCAATCTGTTTTTTGGTGAGTTCCTCTCTTATTTCTATCTCTGCTGTCATAGTCGCTTTTAAAAGCTCGGCTGCTTTGACTGCTTCCGGAGAAGCGTATTCAGCCAACTTGTTAGGTATAAGGAAATTGACAGCATAACCGTCAGCCACATTTTTCACTTCATATTTCTTCCCCACTCCTTTTATATCTTTTTTTAATATGACTTTCATATTGCTAATATAGCACAGAAAAATTGCCCAGAAAAGTTCTCGACAAAAGTCTGGCCTGTGCAACAAGGAGACCCGAGGACTTTTGGGAGAGAAGCTTTTCTGGGCAATTTTTGTTTTTTATTTCAACAAATATTTCACTGCCGCATCCATTTGCGGGTCTTTGCCACCTTTGGTATTTTCCGGAGTAAGTTTAACTTCAATATCTGGAGTAAGTCCGCCATTTGAAATAGATTTGCCAAGCGGAGTGAACCAGTGGGCCACAGTGATTTTGAGCGAAGTATCTGAAGTTAGTGGCACCAACTCTTGGACTGAACCTTTCCCGAAAGATCTGGTGCCGACGAGAACAGCTTTTTTGTATTCACTGAGAGCGCCAGCCAATATTTCCGAAGCTGAAGCGGAACCCTCGTTTATCAAAATCACAAACTTCAAATCATTAGTAAAAATATCGTAACCTTTACTTTTATAAACAGTCGGTGCCATTTTCTCACCAAAGTTTTCAGTCACCACTGTCTTGCCGGTCGGCAAAAACCAACTAGCCATATCCAATGCCGCTTCCAAATAACCGCCCGGATTGTTGCGCAAATCAAGTACTAGTTTGTCTGAACCGGACTTCACAAATTCGCGCAAAGCCCCACGAAACAGGTTTGGAGAAGTAGCGGTGAAAGTATAAAGTTCTATCACAAAAACGTCTCCAGGCAAAATTTTGGTATTTATTGTTGGTATGTCTATATTGGCTCTGATCAAAGTTTTGACTAGCGGTTCTTTCACTCCTTCCCTCACAAAAGTAATAACTATCGGAGTCCCTATGTCCCCTCTTATGAGTTTGACCGCTTGATCAGTAGACATATTTAAAGTGGATTTATCTCCAATAGAAATTATTTTGTCTCCCGGTTTGACTCCTGCATTATCGGCCGGAGTACCTTTGAGCGGAGAGACCACTGTCAAAACACCGTCTTTGATACCCACTTCCATACCGACACCACCAAAAGCGCCACTTATTTCTTCATTAAAAGATTTGGATTCTACCGGCGGGAAAAACACAGTGTAAGGATCACCAAAAGTATTGGTCAATCCTCCGATGGCTCCATAAATTTTTTGCTGATTAGTGATTGCCGACAAAGTAGTAGAAGCCGGAGCAAATTTTTCATCAAGTAATTTCCAAGCTTCCCAAAATGGCCCCAAGTCTATATCCCCGGTAGTGGTCGCATTCAAAACCCCGACAGGCAATGCATTTGTTGAGTGACTTTCACCAAAATAAAAACCAGTTGCAAACAATAAACCTGCAACAATAAGTGATATTATAATTTGTGTATATCTTTCTTTTGTCATTTTTTATATAATATATCATATGATCACAACTCGTGCATTCATGGATCAAATTTGGATTGACTTAAATTCTCCCACCAGAGAAGAGGTTGATTCTTTAATGTTGACATACGGGATTGATCCAAACATCACCCAAGATTTGCTCCTGCCAACACCGACTCAATATTCATCCGATGCCGGCAAAAATATTTATGCCGTTTTGCATATACCATGTTTCAAACATTCTAGTGCCGAAAGTTTCGTCCAAGAAATCGATTTCATCATATCTAAAGACAGTCTTATCACTGCACGCTATGACTCGATTGACGCCTTACACTTTTTTGCCAAACAAGTAGAGGTCAGCGAGATACTCAACAAAGGCAAAAAAACCCACCTCTTTTTTGGGATTATGCAAGAAATTTATAAATCCCTGACAAATGAACTTTCTTACACCGAAGACTGGATGGAAGAAATAGAAAAAAATATTTTTGAAGGCCGAGAAAAAACTATGGTCTTCACTATTTCCAATGTCGGTCGCAATCTTTTAAATCTCAAAAAAATAATCGAACCTCATGGTCATGTTTTTGAATTCCTCAGAGAGTCAGGTACCGAAAAATTCGGTCCAGAATTTGGCGAACAAACCAAAACTCTGCAAGATAATTGGCGTCGCATCATGAGAGTTGTCAACAACCAAATAGAACTGATGATAGAACTGAGAGAAACCAACAACTCCATGCTCAGCACCAAACAAAACGAGATTATGAAGCAATTGACCGTCATTGGCTCTATCTTATTGCCTCTGACCATCGTTAGCCAACTTTTCGGTATGAGTATTTCTAATTTCCCTCTCAAAAATGAACCTAATGCTTTTTGGATTATTTTAGGTATAATGGCCATTGTTATACTTACGACATACGCTTACAGTAAATTTAAAAAATGGATGTAATCTAATTATGGAAATAAGACTGCACAACACACTGACTGGCAAAAAAGAAGTTTTCAAACCTATCCACGAAAATAAAGTTGGTATTTATTCTTGCGGGCCAACCGTCTATTGGAACCAACATATTGGACATATGTACGCCTATGTAGAATGGGATGCATTGGTGCGCTCATTCAAATATTTGGACTTTGAAACCAAGTGGGTGATGAACCTCACCGATGTCGGCCATCTTACTTCAGATGAAGACGAAGGTGAAGACAAAATGGAAAAAGGCGCCCAAAGAGAAGGTGTCAGTGTCTGGGATATCGCCGACAAATATATCGCTCAGTTTAAAGAGAGTTTGAAATTTTTGAACGTGAGTACTCCCGATATACTTTGTCGAGCTACCGAACACATCCCTGAGCAAATTGATTTGATAAAAAAGATTGAAGCAAACGGCTTCGCTTACAAAACTAAAACCGGTCTGGTTTTTGATACCGAGAAATTCCCAGGTTATGCTGATTTTGCCCATCTCAATTTAGAAAATCAAGATGCCGGCAGTCGCGTAACAGTAGATGAAGAAAAGAAAAAACCGTGGGACTTTTTGCTTTGGATAGTCAACCAACCCAATCATATTATGAAATGGCAGTCGCCTTGGGGTGTCGGCTTCCCTGGCTGGCATATAGAATGCACCGCCATGTCTACCAAATATTTAGGCGAGATTTTTGATATTCATACCGGTGGCAAAGAACACATCCCTGTCCACCATACCAACGAAGTCGCTCAGGGCTTTGGCGCTTTCGGTCACCATACTGCCAACTTCTGGCTTCACAATGAGTGGCTTATGCTCGACGGTCAAAAAATTAGCAAATCTCTCGGCAATTCTATTTTAGTAACTGACCTTATCGAAAAAGGTTTTGATCCACTGTCTTTGCGATACCTTATCTTGACCACTCATTACAAAACCGGTCTTAATTTCACTTGGGAGAGTTTGACCGGTGCCCAAACTGCTTATTTCAAACTAAAACAGATCACAACTAATCTAAAAGCAGAAGTGTCGAAGACGGTCTTTGACACTTTGGAGCAAGAAATTTTTGACGAATACAAAACTAAGTTTTCAGAATGCATTGCCGATGACCTAGGCATCGCCAAATCCATTGGCCTAGTCTGGCAAATCGTTAAAGATAAAGAAATGAATGCCAAAACCAAATTAGAGCTTATTTTGGATTTCGATAAGGTCCTCGGCCTATCCCTAGATCAGATCTCCGAAAATTCCCCGAGATCTGATCTAGGGGAAATCCCTGATCATGTTTTAGAAATGAAAAAAGAACGCGATGAAGCCCGCGCTTCCAAAAACTTCCAAAAAAGCGATGAACTAAGAAAAGAAATCGAACGCGAAGGTTACATTTTGGAAGACAAAAATGGAGAAAGTTTGATCAAGAAAAATTTTAACTAACTATTGTACCTCAACCCCAGTGGGAGCAGAAGGTGGGGTGGTGTCAGCGGGAGGAGGGGTGCCACCACCTATTACATAACTATGTTCAACATAAGTAGTGGAAAAGACCACATCGTCGATAGCATACCACTGTTCACATTCAGCCATATTTCCACTGCCATCCGAGCAGGCAGTGGTCCATGACATATTATTGCCCCCCACCGAGAGAAATCTGAATCCCCGAAGATCATTATCAGAGTTTGTAAAGTTGATATCTTCTGCTGGATAATCTTGCCAATGTGAAAGTTTACTACCATCTACCCACACTTCAATTAAACCATCGGCTGTATTTATAACACTATTAGCTTTAACCCTGATTTCTATAGAATGCCAAGCGCCATCAAAAATCCCGCCCCCAGCTTTTGCTATTTCATAAGTTGAAATAGGCCAAAACATAAAACCGTGAGTATAATAATTTGAATACCCTCTGGCTTCTGTATAAAAATCAATACGGCCTACATCCGCATCTCGTCTTATTCCTCCAGAAACAACAGGTTGATTGTTTGTATCCCGACCAAAGTAGTTCCAGGGATTGGTAAATCCGCCATTATAATGTTGCACATGATAAAGCTTGAAAGCCTGACCATCTATAATGGAAAATGATGTGGGAAATTTAATATAGAAGCGCAAATAAATATCTGAATATTCTTGACCCAAATCATATCCCAAATTTGCATCAGCATCATCAAAATTACCAGCAGGTGCTAAGCAAGCCTCCTGCCATTTAGTCCAACATTTTCCACTACCCCCATTGCATGTTTCTGCCCCTATTGGATAGCCCGCTATGCTACTAACATAAAAGTTATTATATCCTGGCCTGCCTGTTATTCCGGCGCCACATTGTGTTAAAGCATTATTAAACCCAGTCCAGTTTCCAAAAAATCCACCGTTGTAATCAGAAACAGAAACACTTGTAGATTGAGCCGAAGTCCAATCTGCTTGCGAATCAAAACTGTCTTCAAAAAGTACTACTGCTTTAGAAGTATTAGCAAATAAGAAAAAACTAATGAATATTGGGAACGAAATAATTAATATTTTATTTTTTGTTTTCATAGTTATTATTGTACCGCAACACCGGTGGGAGCGGAAGGTGCGGTGGTGTCAACTGGAGGAGGAGTACCGCCACCTATTGTATAATCAGGACCGACATAAGTGGTGGAAATAACCACATCATCAAAAGCCCTCCATTGTTCGCAATCAGTACCAGTACAACTAGCATTCCAAAGATTATTATTGTTACCACCAAGAGCAAAAAATCTAAAACCTTTTCTTGGACTAGCTTGAGCACCCACATCTCCAAAAGGAATTCCGCCATTATGAGTATTGGAATCATAAATCAAATTACCATCTAACCAAAATCTATGTTTGCCATCTGAAGTGCCGATAGAAGAATTCAAACTATAATTTATTTCCCAACTATGCCACCCCCCATCAAATAAATTCCCCGGCAAACGCAAATTTTGTACACTTCCTAAATCAATATAATCCATATTGTTTTCGTCTCCCGGAACATCAGAAGTTCTTGAAGGATTTCCATAACAACCTATATTCATTTCGCACGCGTAGCCAACATAATAATATAAATGCCCGCCGTAATATAAAAGCCCGCCTATACCAAATGGTTTGGTATTAGATGAATTCCAAGTGTGATAATGCCAAGGCGAATCGGTCGGACCATCCCAATATTGAAGATGATAAAATTTTTCACCCGGATTGGTATCCTGCCACTGATAATTTTGTTCAAAAGCTACATGAAATCTCACGTATAATTCGTTATACGACTGACCTAAATCAACACCAAGATTACCGTCAGAACAATCATGTGAACATTGAATGTTTGATTCATCAAAAAAAGTTAGACATTTGCCAGAGCCACCATTGCAAGAAATATCGGTAGTAGTTCTTGGAAAACCAGCATTCGTATTTAAGTAAAGATTATTAAAACTATTCGCCAAATAAGTAAACCCATCATAAATAGCGCTCCAACCTGTGGGCAAACTGCAATTGCCGGCGTAACAAGAATAAGCCTGACTTTGAGATTGAGTACGAGTCCAATTCACTTGCGAATCAAAACTATCTTCAAAAATTACCACCGCTAAAGAACTTTTGGCGAAAAAGAAAAAACCAAAAAAGATAACTAGACAAATTAAAATTTTAGATTTCATCACTATTATTGTACCTCAACCCCAGTGGGAGCGGAAGGTGGGGTGGTGTCAACTGGAGGAGGAGTACCGCCACCTATTATATAATCAGGACCGACATAAGTGGTGGAAATAACAAAATCATCTATAGCGTACCATTGTTCACTTAAAGCAGAACGCGAAGTATAACCGTTATAATTATTGCCACCCAGCCAAACATAATTCCATCTATAATTCGCTGGATTAGCATCTCCGCCTACATTGTTCTCACTGACCCAATTAATATTGGTTTTTGATCCTTCCATTACGCCATCAACCCAAAATTGCATAATACCATCTGCTACATCCATAGCACTATTCATCTTCAAACGAAATTCATATGTGTGCCATACTCCTGCCTGAATACAGTTTTGTGTGCCCCATTGGCACCCTTGTGTATCTCCAGGATCACCTTCTCCAGTGTAAACTTGGTTATATGGATCATAGTAGTATTCACTAGGAGCAATAGGTGGCAGAGCAGAATCAAGAGTCATTAACCGAACCCTTTGCCAATCAACGTCTCGTTGCAAAACCGCAACCATTCGGGGTTTATTTTCATTTAATGAATGAAAATCATGAAGCGAACCTGTACCACTATAATGACTAACATGCAACATTTTCATTGATCCAGTTGTTGATGTTTTCCATTGCCATCCTGGTTGTAATTTCATTCTGAAACGTATATAAATTTCATCATAACCCTGCGTCCAATTAGTTCCGACTAACGATTTTCCCGTTAGGCCATCCGAACACCACTCGAAAGGCGCGCAAAAAGAATCTTCTCCTGCCTCGTGATGATAAACAAAAGCTTTCCCTGTCCCACCATAGGTATACCCTGCTCCATTTCTAATACTCATTGTAGGTTCACCCTTTGTCCCCAATGTTGATGATTTTGTAAAAATAGATGACTCATGCCACGCATCAGTCCAATCAGTAGGAGGAGTGTAACTTTCAGTCCCACTATTAGGTTGCTCTCTCGTCCAATCCGCTTGCGAATCAAAACTATCTTCAAAAAGTACTACTGCTTTAGAAGTATTAGCAAATAAGAAAAAACCCAAAAATATTACCGGCAAACAAATTAATATTTTATTTTTTGTTTTCATAGTTATTATTGTACCGCAACACCTGTCGGAGCGGAAGGTGCAGTGGTATCAGGGGGAGGAGGAGACAAATTTACCCCACCGATCATATTTCTGCCACCAGCATCTTGTATGAAGCTCGCATAATTTGGATCTGCTATTGCCACATCATCAACATCAATTCCGTTACAGCCTGCCAAAGTGGAAACATTATGGTTGGAAGGAATATAAATATGATCCCAACCAGTAGGACTAGCGGCACCACCGTTGAAAAAGTCCATATCTTGTCTATTTACACGGATTATCCCATCAACCCAAAATTGATACACTCCATTATTTTGTCCGCTGTTGCCTAGTTTGAAATGATGTTCATAAAGATGCCAAGAACCGTCGCCAACATCACTACCGTATAAATTATTCCAACCCCAACCATTTATATAAATATCAGGATTATTCATGGTACCTCTTGGATTTATTCCTATACTATTCATACCTTGAGGAAAATTAACATTCATAGCCACTCCGCCATTAGCAAAAGCATAAATCATTTTATGCTCCAATATTCCCGCCCAACTTTGACCAGCGGGGTAACGAGTATAATAGCGAACCCAAACTTCTGGTTGAACAGGAGAAAATCTGATAGACATAGATGATGAATCTTCATTACGTGTATCACCTTGGAAAAATCTATAACCTTGTGAACCGGCACCAGAAGCATAGTTAGCCAGAGTTGTAATTTGAGAACGGAGATTAGCTCCTCCAGAAGTACAAGCATAAACCGGATCATCAGTTTGCAAACCATCACAAATGTCTCCATAACCGGCATCACCTGAAGTACAACCAACAAAGGAAGTATTCCAAAACCCATCAGTAAAAGTTATTGCGGCCAAAGAAATATTGGCAAACAAGAAAAAACTGAAAAAGACAACTGGCAAAAAAATTAGAATTTTAGTTTTAGTTTTAAATTTCATTAATGTTATTACCAATTTATATCCTCTATCATTTTTAATAACAAAGCTTTAGTTTTTGGACCAACGATACCAACGGTGGATATATTATTTGCAGCTTGAAAATTCATAACAGCAGTCTCTGTAATTGGTCCAAAATATCCCGTAATTTCTTCTTTAAAGAACCCAAGTTTGGTTAATAATTTTTGGAGATTTCCAACTTGATCCCCTCTCGAACCTTTAGATAAAGGATAGTCTATAAAATCACTGACGGAAATCGGCATCAAAGAAAGATAATCCTGTACACTCCACCCATCACAAAAAACATCATAATTTATATTCCACCAAGTATATCCATTAGAAACTACTGGCCCACTTATAACTGTTCCACGAGCATTATTATACTGAACACAAAGAGATTTACCTTTAATGGTTGGAGTAAGTCTGACTTTCAGTTTGGTTGTAGTATTAACCCTTGAACCTATATCAAATTTATCCGAAGATGTAACAGGAAGTGTAATATAACCTATGAGATAATTTTCTACTGACCACCCATCTACACCTGAATCATAATTTACATTCCACCAATAATATCCATCAATAAACTGACCCTCACCTACTATAGTTCCCAAAGAACCTAAAGGTTGATTACCTAAAAGAGTCCCTGAAACAGAAGCTGAAGTTCTAACATTAAGATTTGATATAGTTTGAACTCTTTGCTCTGGTGCAAATTTGGTTGAAGGTTGATTTGATAGAGGAGGTGTGATTATTTCTGACTGAGTTGTAGCTGATACAGGATTGCTCTGAACTGAAGTATTTCCTACTACATCATAAGCTACCACTGTGTATGAATATTGAGTTGCTGGAGAAAGATTAGTATTAGAGTATGAATTGTTAGCTGAAGTATTTATTTGAGAACCATTTCTATATATCCTATAACCTGTTACACCTACATTATCTGTTGATTGAGTCCAAGTTAGATTGATTTGTGATGAAGATATAGCTGTAGCTGAAAGATTGGTTGGGATGGTTGGAGCAGTAACATCAGCCTGTGCCTGGGTAGTAGCACTAGCAGCAGAAGAATAACCACTTACATTACCAACAGCATCATAAGCCCTGATTCGATAGCTATACATTGTGTTAGCAGAAAGACCAGTATTGAAATATGAATTAACATTTGAGGTGCCTATTTGAGTCGTAGCTATGCAACTTGAAGTTTGACAACGATAAATTCTGTATTCTCTTACACCAACAGCATCGGTAGAAGCTGTCCAAGTTAAATTGATTGCCGAACTTGATATAGCTGTAGCTGAAAGATTGGTTGGGATGGTTGGAGCAGTTGAATCAACCACCGGAATATTTTTACTTACTTCAGGAGAAAAGCTACTTTCATTGCCCACATTATCATAAGCAGAAACAGAAAAATAATAAGTCAAACCGTCAGTTAAATTATTAAAAGTATACGAGGTGGTACCTATAACTGTTTGGCTACTGGTATAACCACATGAGCCACATTTTGGTAGTGGAGCATAAGAACCTCTACCGGGATTAACCCCAGTTCTTGCAGATGTTCCATAATAGATCCTGTAACCCACCAAATCTGACTCATTATTGGCGTTCCACAAAATAGTCGCCGAACCGGCATAAACTTCTCGACAAAAAGAAAAAGTTACTATCACCACTACCATCAACACAAATAATTTTCTATCTTTCATATTATTTAATTTAATTTTTATATTTAACAAATTACAAATATCTTTATCTTATTGTACCGCAACGCCGGTGGGAGCGGAAGGTGCGGTGGTATCAGCGGGAGGAGGAGTGCCACCACCTATTACATAATCACCTGGGATAGCGGTAGTGCTAACAATAATATCGTCTAAAGAATACCATTGTTCTCTATTTCCTCCAGCATTAGTACCAGAAGTAGCGAAATAATTGTTGGTATTACCACCAAAAGAAATTAATCTAAAACCTCTGACGGGTGGGTTTTCGGCTGTGCCACCAGCGGTTGTCCCAAACCACATCACATTACTCCTCGAGACCTGCAAAACATCATCTAACCAAAATTGATAAACTCCATCAGCATTCCACGAACTCCCGTTCCAAGTATTAGTTTTTATACGGAGAGTGACTTGATGCCACGCACCATCCATTATTCCGGCATTCGAAGCTGTGAAATTTCCTCTGGCATAAAAATCTCCACTCGTATCAGTTTGTATAAAACCCGAAGCATCAGCTTGTTCTCCAAGCCAAGTTTGACCTGGTGTCCCAGTATAACGACAATTGGAATTATGATTATCGTGACAATAAGGCCTAACTGCGAGCGTCCAACGATGGCCGTCTGTTGGGTCATAGCCCTGAAGTCCTGGGACTGTTGCTGGCCAATTTATATCACCATTAAAATATACCCAAGGATTACTCACTCCATCCCAATACTGATAATGGCCAAGCTTCATTTGTGGATAATCTCCTCCACCTTGACCACCTTGACCCCATAGCCAACCATTTTTAAATTTCATATAAAATCTCACATACAACTCTTGATATGGTGAACCTAAATCAAAACCCATATCTCCATCAGAGTTATCAAAAGCGGAAGATCCGCAAGATTCCGCCCAAAAAGTTAAACACTTTCCAGAACTACCATTACAACTATTTGTTTCTGTTGGGTATCCAGCATATTGATCAATATACATCAATTTGTTGCCCGGATTTGAACACCCACCATCAGTCATATATCCACCAATGCGACCAACGGTCCACCCTGAAGGTGGTTGGTTTGTCCATGGGCAATTTCCTAGAAAACAATTAACTGCATTAGGATAAGTTAATTGAGTATCCATCTCCCAATCATTGTGCTCATCAAAACTATCTTCGAAAACTACCACTGCTTTTGCTTCCGGAATTGATACAAATAATGCAAAAATAATTATCAGAATAAGTTTTTTCATTTTATTATTATATCATCAATAAATTATCCATATCAAACTACAAATCCCCCGCTTCAAAATCATCAATACGCATAGTTGTATCTCCAGAATAACAATACAAACCAGGGCTACCTGAAGATATAATATCTGCGCCAGTCACTGTCCTTGTACTAATAACGCCTCCGTCATCATAAGCAGTTATTACATTTCCAACAATTTCTGCTCTTAATGTATGACCAGCAGTAAAGGTATAAGTGGTGTACGAAGTTCCCCCAACATTTGTGTAAGCTCCTCCATTGTAGCGAGTAAAATATATTCTACTAGCATTATAGTTTACATAAACGGTATAAAAATCAGAACCATTGTGACGAAGTATGACTCCAGGACTATCATAACCACCGCCTCCCCAACCCAGTGCTTTGATTTGAGCATACTGATCATTGTTAAATACATTAGCATTCCAATAAGCTGCATTAGTAGCATTAGGTGCACTTCCACCTGCCTCATTGGAGACTTTTTTCATTGCACTTGTTCCTACAGCAGTAGTCCAATCACCACCAAGTGGGTTAGCACTTCCGAGAAAATCATCAGTAACCACCAAAGAAGGTGATCCTACTCTCCCCATTGCCACAGCACTGGCGTTGACAGTTGAATCGGTAGTAATAACAACAAAACGCCAACTGTCGTCTATAGTAGATGAAACTACGCCATCAACATAAATAGTCCCAGAAAAATTGTGTGGAGTAATCGTGCCGTTTACAACATCTACATAAGTAGTACCGCCATCTAAATCTAAGATCTTAGCAGTCGGACTAGCTGAAGAAAGGGCGGGTGCTGTCCCTACCATATTATAAAGCTGTTTGATTTCCGAAACAGAAAGAACGCGATTATAAAAACGAATATCATCTAAATTACCTTTAAAATAAGTTGTATCGGCCGTACCCGGAGTTTTGATCCAAAATGTAATAGTTCGTAAACTGTTAGAGACATTACCAGAACTAACATAAGCAGAGGTTCCATCAAACTTAAGCGCCTGACCCGCTTTACCAATAGTAGTAACTGCACCAGTGATAGTGCCTGTGTTAGTACCAACTGGTGAGCGGTCGTAAGCATTGGTACCGCTTAAATCTTTTCCATCAAATGTCCAATAACCAATTAAACCATCCTTTATCTTCCCAACCTGGGAAGAATTTATTTTTGCCGTACCAGTTTTATACAATTTCGTAACTCCACTTTTATACAATTTTACCACCTCTGTTCCTGATAGAGCACGGTTGTAGATACGCACATCATCAATGGATCCATCAAAAAAGAGACTGGCATTTGAACGCGAACCAATACTAGCGTTTACTGCTTGATCAAATTGAGATGCAGGAATACTAGCAATATCTCTTTCAACCAAAACACCATCTTTATAAATTTCAAGAGAAACTGAAGGGGTGTAAACACCAACTAGATGCATCCATACTCCGGTTTTTGATATACCCGATGTATCACTACCAACATGAATTTGAGTATCAGTATCAGAAGCAATATGAAATTCACAAGTTGTATTAGAAGAAGAACATCTGAGTCCCCAACCTCGTTGACCACTGGAAGCTGCTTTTGAAACAATCTGATTATAATCAGTCAAAGAAGCTTGCTTCACCCAAGCAGAAATAGTCATAGCGCCGGTAATCTGCAAAGACACCGGTTGACCCAAGTTCACATAATTATTCTGCGAACTTGTAAAATTCAATGCTTTCCCCAACTTTCCACTCGTCCAAGTAGCCCCAGTTATAGAGCCGGTATTGTTGTTTCCGGATGAGTCACCGGTCACATTTCCCGAGCCTTCATCAAATTTCCAATAACCAACAAGAGTAGGGTCATAACCATATGAGGGGTCGAGGAGACCATAGGAACCTTTATTTCCAAAAGCTTCCACCCAAAATTCACCCATCGTTTTTTCAGGATATGAAATAGTGAGTCGGAGAATTGAGGTTCCGGTGGTATTGATGAGACTTACGAATCCGATTGAACTATGTGTTTCAGGAATTCCTTTTTGTTTTTTTATAGCCTCAATGATTTCGTCTGAATGAGAACTTTCAATCGAACCACTGGATACTACCAAAGGTTCCCAGACATCACCATTTTTTATTTCTACTTTTTCAATCTTGGAACCATCAATAGGAAAGAGAAATTGAACGAATTTTGTTTCGTCCGTTTTGCCACCAGCAACCGACAAATATATTTCAGCTGAAGTCGGACTTTTATACTCGGATTTGTCAGATTTTATGATAATATCTTCACCAATATTTTCATCAATGTTTTGAATTTTAACAACTTCTCCATTTGAAAGTTTTAAAATCTCTGAATTTTCCAAATTTGAAGAAAATAAATACAAAACAGTAGCTAAAAGAATGAGAAAGACAATAGTATAGGTGAGTTTTTTCATCTTTCAATTTTAGCAAATTATTGTGCGGGTAGCGAGAATCGAACTCGCGTCTCAACCTTGGGAAGGTCGCATCATACCACTAAACTATACCCGCCTTCGCCTGCAGTAGCAGGCTACGGCGGGCAATGCCTGCTACGATAGCCTGCGAAAGCAGGATTTATTTAAACAATCCTACCACAAAATTCTTAAATTTTTGCCAGCCTGAAATTTGGACAACAGAAGTCATGGTCGGCTCTGGTGAGTCTACGATAATAGCCACACTCTCTCCAGCTTGGGCTACATTGAGCTTCTTACGCATTTCAAATTCCAAACCATCTACAGTCTTGAGTCTCTCTAAAGAAGCGCTCAAATTTTTTTGCCTATCTTCCAAATTTTTCAGCTCATTTTTCATACGGACCAAAGTTGCTTCAGATTCAACTCTTTTGTTATATACCTTACGCACCGAATTGGCCAAAATAATTAAAACCAAAAATAAGGCTGAAACAGCCGCTATCTTTTTCCATTTATTATTATCTTTTGTCTTGATACCTCGCATGTTATTATCCTTATTATATGCTATAATAATAACAATATGTTGTGGAATCCAAAAGCCCGAAAAGTTATAAAAGTAGCGTGGTACATAATATCTATTTTCCTAGTCTTAGGTATGATACTCATGTATACGCCTTGGGTAAATTAATTAATCTGGACGCATTATTTTTATAAACACTTCCTGAGGGATGGAGATTTTGCCTCTGGCTTTCATTTTCTTTTTGCCTTTCTTTTGCTTTTCGCGCAATTTCATTTTGCGAGTAATGTCGCCACCATACATATGCTGAGTAACATCTTTGCGGAAAGCTGAGATGGTGCGGGAAGAGAGAATCCTGCCACCCGATTGAGCTTGAATTTTGAGTTCAAACATTTGCCTAGGCAAAAGATTTTTTAATTTTTCTACTAAAATTTCCGCTTCTTTTTCCACAATCCTTTTTGAAACCACACGAGAAAGCGCCGGCTCTTCGTCACCGCCGATTAAAATCGCAAGTTTGGTCACATTGGCTTCACGCATCTCCGCTTTTTCATAAGAAAGCGAAGCATAACCTTGAGAGACGCTTTTTAATTTATCAAAAAACCCACGCATCAGTTCACGAAGGGGCATCAAAGCTTTTATGTTGGTCTTGCCGTCACCAAAACTTTCAGTAGAAAGTATTTCCGCTTCATGTTCATAAAGCAAAGGTAGTAAACTACCAACATAATGAGCTGGAGCAATAATATGAGCACTAACCCACGGCTCCAAAACTTTTTCTATAAAACCATCTTCGGGGAAAAATGCTGGCGAATAAATTTTTTCTGTTTTACCTCCTTTATAAGTCACTTCATACGTAATAGAAGGCTGAGTGATGACTAATACCAAATTAAATTCTCTTTTTAATCTTTCGGTGATAATTTCAAGATGAAGCATCCCAAGAAAACCACAACGAAAACCTTTACCCAAAACTCCAGAAGATTCTTCTTCATAATACAGAGAAGAATCGGTAAGTTTGAGCTTGGCCAAAGATTGACGGAGCAAAAGCAAATCACTTTGATCTTCAGGAAAAATTGAAGCCCAAACCACCGGCATCGGTACGCTATAACCCATTAGAGCGGAAGCAATTTCTTTTTCTTTACCAATAGTGTCTCCAACCGAGACAATACCCGGAGTTTTGATACCGGTCACAATGTAGCCAATTTCCCCAGCAGAAAGTTTCTCCACTGCCACTTCTTCAGGATGGAAAATACCCACTTCCAAAGCCACAAATTTTTGTCCAGCCACTCTGAAAATCAAGTTTTCTCTGGCTCTAACTTCACCTTGCATAATTCTTACGAAAACGATAATACCTTTATGAGTAGAATATTTAAAATCAAAAACTAATGCCTGTAAATTATTTTCTTTAGTTGCTTTCGGTGGAGGCACTTTTTTTATTATTGCCTCTAAAAGTGCCTCAACACCTTCGCCTGTCTTACCGGAAGTTTCTATTATATCTTCTTCTAGGCAACCCAATAAAGAAACTATTTCTGCTTTTATTTCCTCCACTCTTGAAAGTGGCGAATCTATTTTGCTAAGTGCCGGCACTATAACAAGACCCAAATCTTTAGCCATAGTAAGTACCGAAAGTGTCTGCGCTTCTACACCCTGCGTAGCATCAACTAAAAGTACAACACCCTCAACCGCCCCGAGTGCCCTCGAAACTTCATATGAAAAATCTATATGCCCTGGAGTATCTATCAAATTTAAAATGTAATCTTTCCAAATCATTCGCACTGGTTGCATTTTGATAGTGATACCGCGCTCGCGTTCAAGTTCCATATTATCCAAAACCTGAGCCTTCATTTTGCGAGCTTCTATAGTACCAGTCAGCTCCAACATCCTATCCGCCAAAGTAGATTTGCCGTGATCAATGTGGGCTATAATGCCAAAATTTCTGATATTCATCATAGAGAGTATTAAAGCACAAAGAGTCAGTTATTGCATTTCGGCATCAGGACCAATAACAGAAGTCTCTGGTTTAAATATTTTTTTATGCAAAGTGTTCCAAACATCTTTGAGTTCTTCATTTTTGAAAAGACACAAAACTAAAACTCCGGCAAAAATACCACCAAGACCCGCGAGAAATCCTTGCATAAATATTCCTAACATTGTGTCTAAATCAAAAACTTTGTCAAAAATATTCAAAAGATTATACGCCACAAATCCCATAACAGACGAAGCGGTAAAAATTTGGAAAAAAGTTTTCATAACTTTTTTAGAAAATCCTTTAAAATCTTTTTGAAAAAGAGTCCACAAAACCACCATATTGAAAAATTCTCCAATAGACCAACCTAGAGGCAAAGTTAAAATGATTGTCCCAGGAATATCTTTCACGCGCAGAGCGGTTTCCATTATGTCTTTGAACAAAGGTGACTTGGTATACAAAACCATAAACCCATACCCGAGAGCCACTGTAAACAAAGCATTTATACCTTTGGCGATTAAAGGTTTTTTGGTATTGCCGGCGGCATAATAGGCTCTGACAAACAAAAGTGTTAAATTTTGAAATATAATAGAGGCCGCAAAAATAGCCAGTGCCGCTGCGGTTAGCCTAGTGTTATACCAATTGAAATGCCCAGCACCCAAAATAGTCCTGACGATTTGGGCCCTGAGGACGATAAACAATGTCACTATCGGAACAGACCAAAAAATAATATGGCGTGCCGAGTTTATCATCTGCTCGGTAAATTTTTTCAAATCACCAGAGAGATAAGTTTGAATAAGAATAGGAAAAGCAGCCAGAGAATAACTCACACCAATGATAGTGAGTGGCACTGATTGCAAATTAAAAGAAAAATTAAAAACCGCAATAGAACCGGCAGTCATAAGTGAAGCAAAAGAAATCAAAAACATCATAGAGATATTGTCGGAACCCAGAGTAAAAGTCCTCGGGACAGAGATGAAAAGTACTTTTTTTATGTCGCTCCAATTATATTTAAATTCAAATTTCGGACAGATACCATGTTGAATCACAAACGGAATTTGTATAGCAAAATGAAAGAAAGCGCCCAAAATCACTCCATAAACCAAACCGATAAGGCCAAATTTTGGATATAAATATATTATGCCAGCGATAATAGCGAGGTTATAAAATATCGGGCTCAAAGCAAAAAGGAAAAATCTTTTGCGAGCTTGAGTCAAAGTACCAAAAATATTGGAAAGCCCTAAGAAAATCGGCGAAAGCAAAAGCACTCTGGTCAAAGAAATAACTTGGGAAAGATTGCTAGGGTCAAACCCCGGGAAAAGATATTTACAAAGTGATGGCACAAAAAAGAAAACCACAGCACAAGTCGCCACAATAAAAAGAAAGAAAAAAGAAAAAATATTGCTGATAAATTTCTTACCACCGTCTCCATCTTTTTGTGACCTTTCAATGATAAACGGGATAAGAACCGAAACCGACACCATAGAACCCACCGTGATGAAAATAAAATCCGGAATCCGGAAAGCAGCATAATACAAATCCAACGTGCTAGTGGCGCCAAATTGAGACGCCAAAATCCTGTCTCTTACCAGAGCCAAAATTTGACTGCATAAAGCAAAGAATCCCAAAAGATAAGCGGCTTGATGAAGACCAGAAATCTCCTTATGAAATATGCCTAGTATGCGTTTGACCATTACCAACTATACTAACATATTTATTATTGAGTTTTTTGCATTTTCAACAAAAGTTCTTGAACTTGTTTTTGCAAAACTTGAAGTTGAGCTTGAGCGGAAACATTTGAAGTTGCACCAACAGAAGAAACTCCTCCAAGCAAAGCATTTATTTTAGTTCTAGTTGTAGGACCTACAGCTCCATAGCCAGTCGTCTCTGGAGTACCCGAAGTGGCTATACCGTTTGCTCTTTGGAAAGCTTGGACAGCGGCTCGAGTCATCATACCAAAATATCCTGAAGCATTACCTGAAGCTAAATATCCTTTGCTTATCAAAAAATTTTGCAAAACAATCACGTCTGGACCACGAGAATCAACAACTAATTTTCTAGAAAGAGGAATTATTATTGTATTAACTGGTACCCCTGCTGTAACAGATCCAACAGGTGATATTACAAGTAAAGAGTTAATTTTAGCTCGTGTTGTTGGACCGACTGCTCCGAAACCAGTAGTATCTGGAGTACCTGAAATGACTATGCTATTTGCTTTTTGGAATGACTGAACAGCAACTTGAGTTGCCAAGTTAAATGAACCAGTAACACTGCTTGCTGTTAAGTAACCTTGTTTAACCAAAAAGTTTTGCAGAGATGTGACTTCGGTACCAACTGAACCTAAAACTAAACGAGTAGTTATTGGTACAACCACAATGTTTGTAGTAGTAACAACATTAGAACTTCCTCCGCCTCCGCCCCCACCACCTCCACCGCCACCGCCACCGCCACCGCCACTACTACTAGGAGGAGGTGTAACTGGGGTAACAGCTGCTGCTTGAGTCGTAGCACTTGCTGTAGAAGAATAACCTGATAAGTTTGGTACAGCATCATGAGCTCTTATCCGATAGCTATAAGCAGTACTTGCAGAAAGCGAAGTATCATTATAAGAATTGCTTGAAGGTGTTGCTATTTGAGCAAAATTTGAACAACCGGCTCCAGAACATCTCTCTACTCGGTACCCCGTGACACCTACAGCATCGGATGAAGCCGTCCATGTTAGGTTGATTTGTGATGAAGAAACAGCCGATGCGGCAAGGCTTGAAGGCACAGTTGGAGCAGTGACATCCCCTCCTACAGCTGGAATAGCTTTACTTACTTCACTCGAAAAAGCACTCACATTACCGGTAGTATCATAAGCAGCCACTGAAAAATAATAAGATACTCCATCAGTTAAACTGTTAAAAGTATATGTTGTTGCACCGGTAACTGTTTGGTATGTAGAATACCCACACAAAGTACAAGTATTCGGATTAGTCCCCGTCCTGGCTGAAGTCCCATAATAAACTCTGTAGCCCGCTAAATCTGGTTCACTATTAGCATACCAACTAACAGTCGCTGAACCAGCTGAAGCTTTGTGACCTACAGACAAAAAACTGATAGCGACAAAAGCTGTTATTAATATGTATTTATATTTCATTATTATTTTAGATTATTTTTAAAGGCCAAAAATTGCTAAGGCCAAATTTATTTTTTCCGATACAGAATTTTTATCAATCATCTTTTTTACTTCAGCAGAAAAACAGCTTTCGTTGCCACTCTTATCATATGAAGTCATTGAGAAATAATAAGTATTGTCATTTCTCAGTCCAGTCAACTGATACTCGGTAACTTTACCTACATCTATATTTTGTTTATAACCACCATCTTTAGGGCAGTCACCGGTGCGTGCCGATGTACCATAATAAACTTTATAACCAGCAAGATCAGGTTCGGTATTTGGATTCCAAGTAACAGTGGCCTTGCCAGATTTGGAACCAACTTGATAAACAAACAAAACAGCAATTAAAACCAAAACTGCAACAATCCCAGCAATCATAAGAAATATTTTTTTCTTTTTGTCAGCTTCTACCGGCACCTGTGTTGGTGCTGGATTTTGAACCGACTGTATTTTTTCTTCTTCCATATATTTAAATAATTTAGATATTAAAAATATTAATAATTCTTACTTTTTGTTCTATTTATTTTTGTTATACTCACTATCTATTTTAACGCAATCTAACTAAAAATAAACAATGTAAAGTGGATACCTCAATTATATATTCCCCCCCTCCCAATCATCAAAAGTAGCTACAAAACTAGTACCATAAGTCTCAAGACCAGGAGAACCACCGGTAACAGGACTGGCAGAGTCATCATATGTACCTTTTTGTGATCCATTTAAATAAAGAGTTATAACACCCCCCACATTAGTCAATTTCATGACCTGACCTGCACCTATACCAAGACTACCCCAAGTTGTGAGTGTAGTAGGAGTACCATTAGTAACTTGTTGGAGTCTGACGTCATCTGAACCATGATACCAAGCAGTGTAACCATTATTACCCGAAAAATTAAGAGCAAGGCCACAAGCGTTAGCAAGATTAACAATTGTTGCTTGTGAATACTGGTTATCATTAAATGTATTACTTGACCAATATTCTATTTGAGTAATACCAAACGCGAAAGCTGGTTGAACTTGATTGTTAACAATTTTAAGTGGTTGAAATCCAGTAGCTACAGTCCAATTTCCATTTCCAAGTGGGTTTTCGTCTGCACGATTAAAATTATCAGTAACTACTAGTGATTGTGATGCTGGGTTAGTTATTTTGGCACCCCCAATACCAACACCACCTTTGATTTTTACACCGCTTTTTATTTGCACCGAACCAGCAGGTTTAGGAGTAACAGTGTAGGTAGCGTAAATACCAAATTTATAAGTACTGTTAGTAGCCGGGACTGCATCTAAATTTTCTGGAGTTGCATAAACATTAGTATCATATCCACCTTCTCCAGAAGAACCTGAATCATAATATAAATTTGCATTAGTCCCATCCAATACCACTCCAACAAGATATGGTGTTCCGTTAATAATTGTCGGAACAGTAGTATATGTCATTGTCCACCATTGCTTTGTTGCATTATTTATAGTAACGGTTCCCCCTACTCCATTTGTAATTATGGTCCCATTAGAATTTAACCATATTACCCCCTTGCCAACACTATCACTCATCGATGCAGGTACCTTTCTTGCACTAATTTTTACAGTATTTACAGTTCCACCCCCTTCTACAGGGATACCAAGGGACAAATAAGCTCTGTTATTAATACTAGTTAATTCAGTTTCTCCTGACCCTTCATATCCAAATGTCGGGTCAACGATAATAGGATAAGTAGCGGAGTTAAGAAAAGATTTGGAGATAGTGACGGAAAGCTTGTTTGTTTTTGTGTCAACATTTAATGTTCCCCAAACTTTTTTGCCTTTCGCATCTGTGACGAGGGGTCGATAAATATGGAAAGCTTTACCAGTTTTGTAATTTTTGCCCCCCATTTTTGAATAGTCTCCACTCTTGCCTCCTTTGTAATAAACAGCATAAGAACCGACGACATTTTCAGGACGTTGCATCACTGGTATTCCTTGTTTGTTTTTACATTCTGTAGGGATGCAAGTGACGCCGTCCCACTCCGCTGAAGCTCCGCGGGACAAACTCCTCTCTCGTTCCTCGTCGAGAGGAGCTTGGTAGAAAAAATCTAAATTTTCAGTTTCAATATTCCATTCAAAAACATCTGTATTGGGTTTTTCTTTGACGATAGCATCCAATTCAAATTTACCAGAATTTTCGGCGGTACTTATATCATACATTCTGTATTCGATATTTTCTGTGTTTATTTTTATTTTTTCTTTATCGAAACTCACCTCTTGACTATCTGTAGGGGCTGATATTTTCATTTTGACTTCACCCTGCCACTTGTCTAGGTTCAATTCGGGTTTAAATTCTTTACCACGAGCATCACCAATGCTGACTCTCAAGTCTTTATCTTCTATATTATTTAATATCAAACTCGTACCGTCTTGTTTATAATTAGATCCCAGCTCCGGTATAGAATACAACTGCATTTTTAGAGCATTTACTGCTTGAATGCGAGAATATGAAAAAGAAGGGATAATGTTGGAGAAATATAAAAAAAGCATTATAAGTACCAGTGAAATAATAATGTGAGTGATTTTTTTCATAAGATTATTCTAACAAAATATTAATAAATCTGATAGCTCAAATAAGATTTATAGGTTTAATAAGTCGAATAAGACTTATATAACAAAAACGGCTCAACGACTAACGTCGTTGAGCCGTTCTGAGATTATTTCCTTTATCTCTTTTAGTTCCCTTCCTTGATTGGAAGTTCTGACCTCTTTTCCGGAGTTTTATCTACCGGAGGTTTAGCATCAGCAAAGAGTTCTTTGCCAGCTTTCATGTTTTCTACAATGAGAGCCACTTCGGTATTGTCCGGATTGGTAGCTTTGATTTCTTCAAATTGCTTCAAAGAATCGTCTTTGCGACCAATCTTGTAATAAGCCATACCCAAGAAATATTTGGCATTAGCATAACTTGGAACAAGCTTTACCGCAGATTCGAGAGCACTAGCGGCTCCAGCATAATCTTTTTGATTATATTTGAGCATGCCGAGTTGGAAGTAAAGACCGGTATTGTTTGGTTCTACGACCACAGCCGCTTCAACAGATTTTATTGCTGAAGCAATATCATTTTGAGCTACCTGAAGCTGAGCCAAAGTAAAGTAAGCATCGGTATAATTGTTTTTGAGCTCCAGGGCTTTGACAATATTGGCCTTAGCTTCTTCAGTTCTCCCGGCCAAAGCATCAAGTCGAGCCAAAGCGAGTGGTACTGAAGGATTGTTTGGAGAACGTAAAGCGGCTTCAACATAAGTACTACGAGCATTTTCTAAAGAACCTTCTACTCCATTTGAACCCAAGACTTCATAAACTCTCGCCAAAGCATACCAGTTTTGGAAATTGCCCCCATCAAGTGCCACCGCTCTTTTGGCTGATTCCACAGAATCAGCGATAAGACCCTGGGCTTCTGTCCTTATAGCATCGGTCATTTGATTTTGATTGGTGACACCACCCAAAACTCTGCCAAAATCATTGAGAGAAATTTCGGTCAGTCCTCGCCAATAAACATCACTTTGTACCATACCTAAAGATTTGGCGATTGAAGTCCTAGCTTCCGCTACATTGGCATTTTGCTGGTAAATCAAAACACTCTTTTCAAATACAACTGCTGCAGCCGATCTTTCCCAAACGAAATAACCGCCAGCCACAGACATAATCAGTAAGATGACAATAGAAAGTACTGACAAGAAATTGGTTTTTGGATTTGAGAAAATATTAATCTTCCATGAACCGATAATACCCTGAGGGACTAGAGTAGCAGTGAAGAGTCCGGTAAAAATGAAAGTCAAAGCCATTATCACTATGCTTGGAGTATAAAGGAAAAGCATAATCCAAAAATACAAAGACACTAAAAATGATGCCGTTGAAAGATATCGTGAACGCCCGGCATTGGCCTGAGCAAAGATAGCTTTCACACCCGTCAAAAGATACATCACAATGAAAGCGAGGAGGGACAGGAGACCAAGAAGGCCGGTAGTAATAGCCATAGTTGGGATAAAACCGGAACCAGAATAAAATTCGGCATTCCAAAATTGAGTTTGATTTATTTCTACCGGTTTATGCAGAGCCCAAAACTCGGAAAAACGGTTTGGACCGACACCAAGAGCGATATTTTGTTTCCAAGATGACAAAGTCAAATCCATAGTGGACTGGAAATTTGGTCTGATTTCGGTAGTTTGAATTCGTAGAGTTTTTGAGAAGAAACCTGAAATACCAGTGCCACCCAAAAGCAAAATGACTGAAGCAATAAGGACAGCCAGAGAAGAAAGTGAAATTTTACGATCTTGAGACCCTTGAAGGGCATCTTCAGGGGAAGTGGGACGACCAACAGACCAAGACAAAATATATACAAAGAAAACCAGAGAAATAATGCCGAGGATAATGACTACCGGAGTAAATTTGACTGCGGCAATAAAGATAAGAGCAAAAGCTATGAGTGCATACATTATGTATTGCATTTTTTTTGACACTTCAGACATATTGACGGCGCAAAGAGCCAAGATGACGGCTGCCCCAAAAATAATAGCTGTATCAATAGCACCCCCAGAAAGAAAGATAGGTAATTTGGAAGCTATCGATGTTGGAATGAGAGAAGCCCCAAAAGCGGCAAACAAAGTATAAACCGACATAGCAACGGTTGAATAAATGAAAGCTGTCACTATCTTACCGACGACACCGACACTTTTGACCGCAAGGACAGTCATGAACATAAGAAACACTAGCATTACAATTGATCCTGAAGTACCAAGATCAAAAACCGAACCAGCAACCGACGAAGCGATAGAACCGGAAAAGACTGAAGACAAAATTGCGATCAAAGCGAAAGCTCCAATAGGGATGAGATACTTGACTTTAGGCATCTCAATCGCGCCGGTAGAAAGTACCGACGACAAAAAGATGGCGAAAATCGCCACCAAACCGGTAGCCAAAAGTGTGATTTTAGCTACATACAAACCAATACCAGCGACCGGTACGAAAAATACCGGCAACAAAAAAACGAAGACTGAGAGGATGAGTCCCAACTTCTTGACCAAAACATTACCATGACCCGAACTATTTTGGGTATTTTGAATACCCTGATCGTTTTGTTCCATAATTATTTACTTATCCCTTTATCCCGCATAGCTCTTATGAAATTAGAGCGACGTGGGACTTCGCCTCAATGTTTTGACTAAAAACAAGGGCAATTAAACAGGGTGTTTATAATATTTTAATAACCTGTATTAAGTATAACTCCCTATTTAAGTAGAGCAAATAAAAAGTGTGGAAAAGAGTTAGACTAAATAATGATTATATTTCTCTGGAATTTACTTCGTCATAGACCATTTTGGAGATTTGGCTGATGATGGAGGCTAGCTTGTCATCATCTTTGCCTGAAGTCATCACACACAAAAGATAAGGATTTTTAGGGTAATAAATAATGCCACAATCATGAAGCTCAGCTGTCCCATCGGGAAGATCGCGTTCGCCAAATTTATTGGTTACTTTTATACCTTTCGGTAAGCCAGCTTCAAGACCTTTATCAAAAGTTGACTGGCTTAAAATATTTAAAACTTCATTAGAATATTCAGAAGAAAGATAAGAGGAGTTGAAAAGCAGTCGGAAAAGAGAAGAAAAACCGCGCACAGAGATACTTTGTTGAAAATCATTGGTTGGGTCATCAAGACCCAAATCTTTCAGAGTTTCGTGAGTGATATCTTTGTTTGGGTTGAGTATTTGCAAGACTTTGTTGAGAGCGGCGTTGGCCCAATTGTCAGAATAAATTAGAGAATAATTTATGAGTTCTTTTACAGAATAAGTTTGCCCGGATTGTATCTTTTTTGATGGTTTGAAATATTGATATTCTTCCTCTCCTACTTGACCCATCACAAAAGATTGGTTAAGAATATTGGGATTACTTTCAGCCAATTTGAAAACAGCTAAAGCTACCGGCAATTTAAACAAGCTGGCGGGCACAAAATATTCATCTTCATTTACTCCAAAAATCGGCCCATTTTGCAAATCACGGAAGTAAACTCCGATGCGCTTGACATCACCCTGTTTTTGCCAAATATCAATCTGATTTTTTAAAGAAGAAGTAAACGTAGTGTAGTTGCTTTTATTGATGACTGGCTCTCCACCACAAGCGAGCAAAGGGTTTAATAAAGAGTAGTGGTGCAAACATTTGGTCATCATCACACTAAAATGAATGACCAAACCCAAAATTAGCCCTACCAAAAATACGCAAATAAGATAACGATGTTTAATTATCTTTTCTTTCACTTCTGTTCGATGAGTTTAACTACCTGACTGTCTTTACGCAATTGTTCATAAAATAATATTTGACTGCGGTTGATGAAAATCTGATTGGTGGAACCAAAAGCTTCGTCAGTAAGTTTGACCAAAGAATATGTCTGGCCGTTAGGTTGCATACGGTAAGTATTGATCATGGTCATTTCATTGGTATTGTTTTCAACAATTTCACCAAAATAAACCTGATCATCGGCAAGGAAGACGGCATAATAATCGGAAGCCAGAGGGTCGGCTTTGTGAGTCAAATTGGTGACACCATTATTTGTTGTCAAAAAATTGACACCTCCGGAAAATTTAAACAAAACGACTAGAGCGGTCAAAAGCAAAATAATGCTAACGACAATAAAAAACTTTTTGAATGAGCGCTGAGTTTTTGGCTTTGGTTCTTTTTCTTTAGGAAATTCCATTGGCTCTTTTTGAATTAGTGGCACTGTCTGTCTCATCGGATTATTAAATCTTATTTCGTTCATTATTTTAGAAGTTAATTTTATAAATTTTATTTACGACTATTTTATCATAATTTTAAATTATATGGTATAACTTCTAACATGCCAAAAAGCAAAATTAAAATCAAAAAAAGCCGGTCTTGTATCGCCTGTCGAAAGAAAGGCCTCATAAAATACTTAGATTTAGGCAAAAGTGCACCCGCCAATTCATATTTGAACAAAGTTGATTTGAACAAAGCCGAAATAAAATTTCCACTCTCAGTCTCTTATTGCCCAAATTGCCATTTGGCCCAGCTGACTGACTGGGTAGACAGGAAAGCTCTTTTTGAATATTACGGATACTTCACGAGAGCCTCACAACCTCTACATGAGCATTTCAAAAAATATGCCGAAGATGTTTTTGAAAAATTTCCTTCACAAACCAAGCAATACGTATTTGACATAGGTAGTAACGACGGATTTTTACTTAAATGTTTTGAGCAATTTGGAACAAAAATTTTAGGTGTGGACCCGGCTAAAAACATTGCCAAAACTGCCAACCAAAATGGTATCCCTACCCTGCCTATTTTTTTTGGTTTAAATGAAGCCCAAAAAATTTCCAAAAAATACGGCAAAATGGGAGTGGTCACCGCCAACAACGTTTTGGCTCATACCGATGATATACACGGCATACTGGCTGGAGTAAAAGAACTCCTTGATGGAGACGGGGTTTTCGTGTTTGAAGTCCAATATCTCGCCGATTTGATAGGTAAAAATGAATTTGATAATACTTATCACGAACACATCTGCTATTTTTCACTTTCACCCCTTATAAATCTTTTACAAAAATGGGAACTGCAAATTTTTGATGTTATAAAAGTAAATACGCAAGGCGGATCTCTAAGAGTTTTTGCCAGCCATAATAATGGAATTCACAAAATCAAGAAAACGGTAGTCAAAATGATCGAAGAAGAAAAAGAAAACGGTTTTCACGATTCAAAATTATATAAAAAATTCGGCTTGGTTCCTCAAAAAATGAAAAGTGATTTGTTAAAAATGCTTGCCGATTTGAAAAAACAAAACAAAAAAATCATCGGCTACGGATGTGCTGCCAAAGGCAACACTATGCTCCAATATTGTGGTATTAGACAAGATTTGTTGGATTATATCGTTGACACCACTCCATATAAACAAGGTAAATTTACCCCCGGTACTCACATCCCAATCATGCCCCCCGAATATATGAAAGAGGAACGGCCTGATTATATTCTCATTTTGGCGTGGAATTATGCCAAAGAAATATTGGTCAAAGAAAGCGACTTGAGGAAAAAAGGTGTGAAATTCATCGTACCTGTTCCTGAAATCAAAATTATATAGAAATATATTTTATTCAATCTTTCTTGAATCAAATTCCGTGTAGATTTCTTTTGAAATTTCTTGAATTACGCTTTTCAAATCATCATAATCAGTACCTCTGGTCATAATACATAGCTGGTATGGATTTTCCGGATAATATACAATCCCACAATCGTGAAGTTGCCTCTCTCCATTATCTAGGACGCGCTCACCGAACTTATGGGATACAATTATATTTTCAGGTACACCAGCATTAAGACCTTCTTTAAATTCTGAATCTGCCAGCATTGAGAGCAATTCCTCTGAATTTTCTCTACTCAGGTAAGATGAATTATACAAAAGACGAAAAATTGAAGCGTATTCTTTGGTGTTTACTGCGGACAAATAAAGGTCAGAACCTGAACCCAAAACTCCTAAATCACGCAAAGTATTGGCTAACAAATTTTGTTCAGGATATTTAGTATTCAGATATTCAAAAAGTAATTGCGCAGCGTTATTGTCAGAATACACAATCATATATTCTATCAGTTCTTTAATTGAATATATTCCATTTTTTTCAACTTTTTTGCTTGGTACAAATATTTGAACTGGTAATGCAGGATTTGGATTAGAATATTTAACAGTTTTATTCAACACCTCTGAATAATCTTCTGACAAATCGAGATAGGTTATTGCCATTGGTAATTTCAAAAGACTGGCCGGAATAAAATCAACTCTTTCATTTATTCCTAAAGTCGGACCATATTTTAAATCGCGAAACCAAATAGAGACCAACCCAACTTTTCCTTGTTTTTTATAATCTTCAATTTGACCCATCAATTTAGATCTCAAATCTTTATATCCTTTTTTATCAATAACCACATGAAATCCACAGGTTGTATCTGAATTCAAAAAAGAATATTCTTTACAAAACGCTTCCGGATGATTTACATATCTTCCTGAGAAAAAAGCAATAATTACAATTAACACAACAAAACAAATTGTCCATAAAGCACGCTTGTTATTAAATATAGAATTGAAATTCATCTTATTAATTAATAAATAATGTTGTTTTAAATCCAAGTTTCGCCAAAATGTATTGTACTAAAACTCCCATTGTTTGAAAGGCATACTTAACCGCCCAGCTCATTTTGATAGAAGAATGTTCTTTACGGTAATCACAAATCACCGGCACTTCAGCGACACGAAGCCGATGGAAAATCGTCAGAGAAATAAGCTGAAAACTAAACAAATGATCATTTGCAGTGAGATGTAGTGGTATTGATTCCAGTTGTTTGCGACTATAAAAACGAGAACCTGAATGGAATTCGGAAATAGGAATCCTGAATACTAATCTATCAATAAAACTCAATCCAACATTTGCCATAAATCTTATAAGCGGCATTTTATATTTCACTAATGGTTCAAAAGTATTTATAAACCTCGAACCCATAACAAAATCATAACCCTCTTTCATTTTTGCAATCCCTGGAATAATAGCTGAAGTGCCATACTGTCCATCGCCATGAATCTCTACCATAATATCCCCTCCCAACTCCATAGCTTTGTTCAAACCATACTTCATATTGCCACCATAGTGTCCACGTGGATGAGAAAAACATTTTATACCAAGTCTCTCTGCAATCTTTTCAATTCCATCACCAGTCTCATCATTGGAAATAATTATTTCGTCGAAAGCTTCCTTTGGTAAACTTTTATAAAGTTCCTCCAAATACTTGGCGTGTTTATAGGCCAGTATTATACCGATGACTTTCGGTTTGTTATTTTGAGTTTCCATATTTTATTTCATTCCAGAAAATGTATCCAACCATTTTTGAACATCTTCACTATCTGGATTAATTTTTATTTCTTCATTAACTGCTTCTCTGGCTTTGTCATATTCTCCTAATCTAAAATATGCCAGAGCCAAATAACTATAAGTTTCTGGTGCTTTCCACCCATTAGTAAGAGCTTCATTTAAATAAATTATCGCTCTACTAGGATTTGAGTACGACAAATCATATAAATTTAATTCGGTGCTTCCTAATGCATACCACACTTTACCTGCGTAAGGTCTCTCTGATAAAAATTTCATATACGAGTTCATGGCCAAATATTGATGTCCCGACAAATTTAATAAATCTGCATAAGCGAGCTGTTCATCAAGATTTTCGGATTCACTTAGATAACTTAATCTACTTTCTATATTATCCCAAGTTATCTGATATTTTTCGATAACTGCACGGTTTTTAGTAACATTTTTTACCAATATCACTGCATAATCGTCTGCATAAACCCAAGCCCACTGCGGATCATTTATCCTCCGATAAATAAAATCACGCATACCACCTATTCCATTATAATGATTGATAAACAACACATTAAAACTATATTTCTTTAAACCCTCTTGCCATTTATCTTCATATCTAATCATCGGCAAATAAGTATCGCTAAAAAAACTTGCCGAATACGCATCACCAAAACGATTGTCGGAAAAAACTCTTTCTTTCGGGAAGAGATAATAAATCAGATAACTGCCAATATCACTATCATTAAATATAGGACCAATAAGATTGTTTTCTTTGAAAAACTTTTCAGAGCCTTCTGATTGTGAAGTTATACCTATCCCAAAATCAGCCCAATTAGTTTTTTTCAGATCATGCAATATTAAATATAAAAGAACAGTTATCAAAAAAATAATAGACGCGAAAACGACGATTTTTTCCCTTTTTGGCCACTTGTTTTTAATCCATTCTTTAAATTCAAAATAACTGCCTTTTAAATTATTAGACATGGCCAACAAAAATATTATGGCAAAAAACGGCAAAGCTCTTATTATATAAAAACCAAGACCGATTGTTCCTATACTGGCCAGTAAATAGAAAATATAATTATCGGAAAGAAGTGGCTGTTTTTTATACCATCGGAAAATTAAAGCCCAAATGAAACTCAAAATCAAAATAGGAGCAAATATTTCAAAAGTTACTGCTGGAATATTATCCGATTTGGGATAAGTCTTGAAATATTGAGGCAAAGAAGTCAGTTCAGCACTGGCAACGGGAAAGTTGGCGTCTTTGTTTACTTGCAATGCAAAAACAGCCCTAGAAAGACCATAGGGATTTATAAAAATTACCAAAATCATTCCTACCAAAATCAAAAATAATTTTTTAGCATAAGGATTTTGCTGTAAAGGATTATTCTTAAAATGTAATATTATTTTTTCCAAAAAAAATCCGCCTGTCATCAAAATCCCAATAGGAAAATATAAATGCAGACTAACCCAGAGAAGCTCCAAAGGAATAAGCCAATAGATTTTTTTACTTTCCGGATTTTTTTCAAAATCAAAAAGCAGGTAAAAATAAACAATTATGAGTAAGTAACTAAAAATCTCTGGGCGCAAAGCACTTCTTCCGAATAAAATTATTATGGCTGGTATAGAAAATAAAGTAACCAGCCAAAAATTACTTCTTTTGGCTGTAATATAAAAAAGCAGACAAAAAGTTAGTAAAATAAAAATAACTTTAAAAATAACCATGCCGTCCCACCCGACAGCTTGATACAAAAGGAAGAAAACCACACCGGAAAACCATTGGTGATTAGCAAAAGGTTGATTGGGTTCAGTATAAGAATAAACATTTTTTGTTAGTACGTCATAATTCCCCTTCAAAATCATCTCCCCATTATTTATTTCTCTTGGTAGATCCTGAGCAGCCGGCAAATCTATTTTGTATGTCACAGACGAAGCATAAAAAACCAAAATCAAAACAAAAACTACTATTTTAGAATATTTTATCAATTTGTCGTTTGTCATTGTGTGAATTTCCATGTTGCCATTATTTTGCTAAGCCATTCATCCAAATCTTTATAGGTCATAATTTCATACAAAAACCCTCCTTTTATAAACCACACTTCTCTAGTTTCGCCCATAATACCATTTTTACCAAAAAACATAGTGGCCCTGATACCATCTATTATGATTTCCACTGGCTCTTGCATAACACCCGATGGTTCGTCCATTTTAAATCTCTCTTTGGTTATTTGTTCAAATTTGTAAGGAGTAATGAATATTTGAAAACCATTTCCATTTTCCACACCAACTTCTTCAAAAACAATAGTCCTCCCTCCCCCATTCTCGGCAAATTCGGAAACTGAAAGATTATTTGGATAACTCAATTTTAAGTTATAATAATCATTTTCGTATTTCACTAATCCGCCAGAAAGATTGACGGACGGTATTGAGGTTGGTAAATCAGCTCGAGCGTCTTCTGACACAAGCCCAGTATAAGGTGTGCCGGTTTCTACCGGATAGAGAGAGTCTGTGAAATTTTTACTGGCAAACAAATAAAAAACAACGCCTGTTATTATTAATAAAAATAAAATCACAATTACCAAAACTATTTTTTTATATTTATTTGTCATTTTATTTTTTCAAAAAGTCCACTATCTCAAAAACATTGCTCTCTGTCACTATTTTTGCTTCTATACCAGAATAATTTTTTTTAAATTCATTGAAACTTTCTGTATGTTTTCCGCCAATTTTTGATTCTAAAGCCACAATTATTTTATTGTCTTTGTAAACCACAAAATCCATTTCCCTATCTTGTTTGTTTCTCCAATATTTTATATTAAAATCCGCTTTAACGAGTTCCATCAATATAACTTGTTCAAGTCTTTTTCCAGAATGAGTTTCATGCGATAAAATATGATTAAGAAAACCTATATCAAAAAAGTAAGTTTTAGGCTGTTTAACGATCTCTCTTAGTTTGTTAGTGAAAAATGGTTTTACAAGATAAACCACAAATGTTTTACTCATAAATTCCAGATATTTCCGCACATCCCGCTGATTAAGTTCACAAATATTCGATATCTTAGAGTAGCTCAAATTAGACCCAGTGCTTTGTGCAAGATATGTTAAAAGTTTTTGTATTTTATATTCGTCAACCAAACCCAAAACGTCTTTCACTTCGCGCAAAAAATATGTGTTGTATATATTTTTGAGCATCACTTTCCTTTCTTCATCAGTTGAAGCAATCGCCACTCTCGGATATCCGCCATAAGTTGCATAATAATCATACAATTCTCTTTCTGTAAAATTTGGAAAAACCGTTTTGAGTTCGTCTTTATCAAATGGCCAAAAATTGACGACAATAACTCTGCCCACCAAATACTTCAGAGCATGAATAGTGATATCAATCGCAGATGAACCTGAAATAATAATCTTTTTGCCTTTATGCGTATCAAAAATATATTTAAGATTTTTCCCTCCAGCTTTGGCATATTGAAATTCGTCTATACACAACAGATTAGTATCCAAAAGAAAGGTTTTTATAAACTTTTTTATGTCATTATTAAAAAGATTTAAGGTGTCTACATCTTCAAAAGATATAAACTTTCCTCCTTTTTCAGAAATAAGGTGTTCCAAATAAGTTGTTTTTCCGGATTGCCTAGGGCCAACGATGGCCAATATTTCCGGCATTTTCAAATACTCTTGTATTTTAGTATCGATTTTTCTCCTTATATATATTGGGTTTTCTGTCATATTTACTATTTTTACATATTTTGTAATTTTAGTCTATATATTTACCTTAATCTTGCTCCTCCGAGCAGACGTGTACCACCTTTTAATCTTATAACTCTGGCAGAAGTAGCTTGTGTATCATAAGTTATAAATATAATACCTTGACCACCAACACCACCGTTACCCAATATAGCTGTACCATTATTTGACCCTCCACCTCCACCTCCACCTCCTCCATAAGTTCCTCCTCTCCCTCCGTTTGCTCCTATACCATTACCGCCAGCGCCACCACCTCCTCCACCGCTAGCACCATAAGTACCAGCATAAGTCGTATCCATCCCACCATTTCCACCCACACTATTACCAGCGGCGCCTTTACTACCGCCACCTCCACCACCACCAAATGTGCCAACTCCACCTGCACCAGAACCAGCACCATTTCCCCATGTACCCCTTCCACCACCTCCACCAGCAGTTTGACTGTTTTGACCAGCGTTAGAACCTCCACCATTAGAGCCACCGCCACCAGCACCACCGTTATTGGCATTGTTTCCATTTCCACCACCCTTACCAGCACCATAAGGTCCAGCTGAACCCCCACCGCCACCGCCAGCTGCTCTGTTTGCCCCATTTCTTCCCGCACCTCCGTTACCTCCAGCAAAAATACCAGCAGTGGAGTTTCCTGCACCTATTTTTCCTCCTGTACCACCAGTATTGCCTACAGCATTCATACCTCCAGCACAAGATATCGTAGCAGAAGTACTAGCCACACCATTAAACCATGTATCATTTGAATTTCCATTAGCACCAATTCTATAAGTAACAAGTCCAGATGCAGATGTTAAAGTCACGTTTGTAGTCGAAGCAGACGCTCCACCACCACCTCCACCTCCTGCTTTAGTAGTAGCAGCAGCATTTGCTCCATTCCCCCCAGATCCAATACAAGCAATAGTATTACTGGAATTGTTCCAATCCAAAGGAATAGCCCAGCTTTGAGTAGTACCGGCACCAGTTAAAAGAAAAACTGTCACGGTCGCTGCATAAACATCGGCGTAAGAAAGGAAGAAAATTAAAACGAGCGACAGAGTCTTCATTATTATTTTCTTTGCTATTCTTTTTTTTGAATTAATTTCCATCTTCGATGCGGTAAATTACAAATTTTTAATTTTTAATTTAAAAAATAATTTCTTAATCATCAATTTTTAAAACTTTAATATCACAAGTATTCATGATTTTACCAAATATTAACACAAATTCATGAGCCTCTTTCCATAATTCTTTGCATTTAGGATTATTTTCTGGATTTGATTTGGCTATCATACGAAACCAGTGTTTGGTTTCGTTAGCTTCTTTTTTGGATATGGCAATTTTGTTTCTGAAATCCTTTTTTGAACTAGCTTGATTTGCTTCCATATAGTTAGCTCCAATACTGGTAGCGGAACGAATAAGCTGACTAATAAGAGGTTTGACTATAGGGTCTTGCTGTATTGAACGGCAAAATTCAATAACATTTTCTCCAAATTTTGCTGTTCTTTCTTCCAAATCGTATTTCATAAATTTAATAATTATTTAAAAATTAAAAATTTCTAAATTAAAAATTCTTCATTATCATGGTGTTGTTGGGGCAGGATCAGCAGTAGCTACTGGGTCAGGAGTAGGAGCTGTTGTGGTATCTGCAGGTGGTGTGGTGGTATCAGTTGGTGGAGTAGTGTCTGTAGGCGGAGTTGTAGTGTCAGTTGGAGGAGTAGTGGTATCAACTGGTGGTGTTGTAGTGTCTACTGGAGGAGTAGTTGTACTTGTGTCTATAGGAGGTGGTGGAGTTGTTTCCCCGCCAACTGAAGGAATGGTTGCCGATACTCCACTGGCCAAATCAAGTAGTTTCCTGACATCATCTTTAGTCAAACATTGATCATCAACACAGATTTTTTCTTTGGCGCGGAAAGTGTTGGCAAAGACTTCGGTAATGCCGTTGGTGGCGCTAGCGAGCCATGTGGTGACGCGATTGAAGAGGTTACTCCAAAATCCTTCGGCAAAAGCCTGCGAAGCTGGGGTTGAAGTAGCAGTCGATGAAGCAATACTATTGAGATTAAGATTGAGGTCTTTAATAGCTTGAGCCAGAACAGCAGTGAAGTTTTCATATTTTACAGAATAAGGTTTACCTTCGGCATCATGGACCACTAACCTTGGGTCAAGTTTTTCAACTTCTTCAGCGATGAAGCCGTACTGTTCTCCTGGTATACCCATCTCTTCTTTATAAAGGAAGGTTACTGGTCGGAGTTGATCAACAAAAGCCAAACCTGTAGTGGCTGTTGTTATATTATATTTGAAACGAGCAGATGAAGTGGTACAACCGGCTCCAGCACCAGCATATGTGACTTCATTTGTTGATGAAAGACAGAGGGCACCAGCACCAGCACTAGTGGTAAGACCAGCCATAGCAACATTTCCTTGGACTGACAATTTCTTCCAAGGTGAAGTGGTAGCGATACCGAAGTTGACAGCTACGTTGAAGATGTCACTAGCGGCTCCCAAAGTAATAGTCTGCGCACCTGAGTTACCTTTGATGGTAGCATTGTTTGTAAATACAAGGTTTGGACTTATGTCAACATCACCGATGATGACATCAGTTGAACCATAACCACCTCCGATGACTACCTGCTCAGCTCCGCTTGTAGTATCAATCCTGAAGAGTGTGCTAGAACCATTAGCGCCGGTGGTAGTAGCAATAGTCCAAGCATAAGCTCTGTTGTTTATCAAAGTTGAAGTAGAGTTGGAACCATAATTAAATATACCACCGGCTGCATTTGGAGTGATGGAGAAGAGTGTCAAAGTTGTAGCGGAAGTTGAAGATGCGACGACGAAGAGTGGTCTTTCCGTTCCTGTGACATCACCACTCTGAGCATGAATAGCAAACTTAGCCCAAGGAGTAGAAGTACCGATGCCAACAAAACCATTTGAACCTCTTATAGTAAACGCTGGATTTGTGGTGGTAGAAGTACCAGCAACTGATGTTGTGGCCATATAGAAGTTGCCTCCAGCATTTCGCATTGTCCACTGTGCGATACCTGCCACGCCAGACGATAGAGAAAGTTGAGGAGAAGTAGAGGAAGCAATAGTGAGTTGGCTGTAGATTGAAGGAGTACTTGTGCCGATGCCGATAACACCTGATTGTTCAACCCTCATTCTTTCTTTTGTATTAGTAGTCCCACCGGTAAAGAAGAGTAAGTCAGCATTAGTATTGGTGGTACTAGCGGTGCCGATGGCCAAAGAACCATCGGAAACATACAAGTAGCCATCGTTAGCACCGTTGATACTGTAAGCCGCCTGGTTATAAGTGGAACCGTTGATACCCATATTAATAAAGTACTTACTATCATTACCAATATCATTGGTGGCCACATAGTCAGTAGAAGCGCCGGTGCCGTTTGATTTGTTTTGAATATTTACTTGCAAGTAATTATCAATGTTGCCGGAAATTGAAAGAGGATTGCTCAAGATTGGAACTGTACCATCACCTATAAGAACATTTCCAAACGCATCAACCATAAATGCGGTTGATGTGGCGCCGGAACCAGTTGAGGATGCGATGACGAAGAGTGGTTGAGTGGAAGCGCCAGCGGAATATTGAGAAACAGAGAGTTTAGCGTAAGGAGTTGAGGAAGCACCGATGATGAGTGATGATGAAGTTGCGGAGTAACCGACTGCAGGATGAGTCCAAGCGTCGTATGATGAGAGAGCATTAAAGGAAAGAGCATTACCTATTACATAAGTACCAGATTGTAGTGAACCATTGATGGTGACGGTACTAGTGGCTACAGATGAGACAGTGTTTGCTCCGGTAGCATATACAATTTGACCAGTGGTGAGAGTGGTGGAAGTACCAAGTTTGCCGTAGAGAGCGTTTGAAAGATCAGTTTGATCAGATAGAGTACCAGTGATACTGCCCCAAGTGCTACCACCACCGCAAGTTGCACTATATATAAGACCATTAGCATTGGTGTTCAAACAACCGGCTGTTGTGGTGGCGATTGAGATAGCACCGGTTGAGCCGTTGATGGAAAGAGCTGAAGTGGTGGTAGTGGAAAGTCCATCAACGGTCGTTGTTGAGAAGTACAAGTTGCCTCCAGCGTTTCTAGTCACCCACATTGCTACGCCTGCGCCATCGGTCAGTGCGGTTGATGATGCGATAGTGAGTCGTGCAACGGATGACATTGTGGTAGTACCGATGCCGATATTACCAACAGCATCAATTCTTAATCTATCAATATGATTAGTTACAAAACCAAGATTATCAGTTTCAGTTGGTTTATACATTCCATTACCACCATCAAAATCAAAAGCATAAGCGGGAGAATATGCTGTGCCGTTTGTTTTATTTAAAATACCTACAGGTTGAATATAACTTGAGAAAGAAGCGATCCCGATAACATCCAAAGCATATCCTGGATTCGCAGTCCCGATGCCGACGTTACCAAATTGATTGACAATAAATGCAGTGGAGGTGGCGCCAGTGAGAGTTGACGATGCAATGACAAAGAGCGGAGAAACATCAGTACCTGTAGAGTAGTTTGAAACGGAAAGTTTTGCATAAGGAGTAGAGGATGCGCCGATGACGAGTGATGAAGTGGTAGCAGAATAACCCACTGCTGGATGAGTGAACGGGTCAGAGCCAGCAGGACCGGCAGCGCAAGTTGCACTATATATAAGACCATTAGCATTGGTGTTCAAACAACCGGCTGTTGTGGTGGCGATTGAGATAGCACCGGTTGAGCCGTTGATGGAAAGAGCTGAAGTGGTGGTAGTGGAAAGTCCATCAACGGTCGTTGTTGAGAAGTACAAGTTGCCTCCAGCATTTCGCATAGTCCATTGAGCAATACCCACTCCAGCGGAGAGTGAGAGTTGAGGAGCGGTTGAAGAAGATACAGTCAAAAGATATTGAGGAGTGGTGGTACCGATACCGACTGCGAGGTTGGTTGCGCCACCAGCTGCACCGACTGCTTTGCCGAAGATAGTGAGGACTGGTGAACCGCCGAGCTGAGCAGTGTAGCTTTCAATGGTTCCGGCAACCACAGAAGATGAGACCGGCATATCAACCCAACTGATTTCTCCCGAGTCCGCTTCAAAACTCAAAGCACCAAGAGCTAAATTTGAAATTGAAGTTTCGCCAGTGTACCAATCGTGTGAAATAGCCCCATCATCAACTACAAAACCACCCACAATTGTCGTCGTTGCAGTGCTACTGCCCATCGTGATTGTTCCATTATTAGAAACCGCAAATAATGTAGTTGAAGCGTTGTTTGTAAGTTCAAACATTCTTGTCGCGAGTGTGTCCCCTCCCCAAACTGACAATTTTGAATATGAAGGTGTAGATGTTCCGATACCAACTTTGCCTGTACCGTAGAAGTAGATTGATTGAATATCAGCGGTAGTTGAAGCCCAACCAACTCCGCCTCCGGCCGGTGCGACTCCACAAGTAGCTGAATAAATGAGACCGTTAGCATTTGTATTCAAACAACCTGCAGTAGTTGTAGCGATAGAGATAGCACCGGTTGAGCCGTTGATGGAAAGTGCTGATGTGGTGGTAGTTGCATAAGCATCAGTTGATGAAGCAATATAGAAGTTGCCACCTTGTGATGAGAGTGTCCAATGTTTGGCATCAGTACCAGCGCTGTAGTCAGAGAGAGCAAGTTGAGGTTTGAAAGTAGCGCTTGCTGTTGTACTTGAAATTTGAAGTTGAGCAAATGGGGTTGAGGTACCGATGCCGACGTTGCCAGTACCAGTTATTCTCATTTTTTCAGAAGAACCTGGATAGAAAGTAACATTCCCTGCTCCCGATGTTTGTGTGTCTCCTATTCGAAGGTTGTCTCCTGTCCATGTAGCGGTAACATAACCACCGCCACCAGAATATATATTATCCGTTCTAAGAGAACCAGAAGCATAAATATTTCCACTGACACTCAATGCTTGAGTCGGACTCGCTATTCCCACTCCCACATTTCCAAACGCATCAACAATAAACGCAGTTGAAGTTGCACCTGTGAGAGTTGAAGATGCGACAACAAACAATGGCGAAACATCAGTACCAGTTGAGTAATTGGAGACAGAAAGTTTGGCATAAGGAGTGGATGACGCGCCAATCACGATTGATGAAGTGGTAGCAGAGTATCCTACTGATGGATGAGTGAATGGGTCAGAACCAGCAGGGCCAGCAGCACAAGTAGCTGAGTAGATAAGACCGTTAGCATTGGTATTCAAACAACCGGCAGTAGTAGTTGCAATTGAGATGGCACCGGTTGAGCCATTAATAGAGAGAGCGGAAGTTGAAGTAGTGGCAG